>Ga0194132_10004404_pt1 | contig 23927 bp, 18 predicted proteins | sample TA2KigOf80mmetaG_FD_148612 | JGI IMG/M metagenome (GOLD analysis project Ga0194132, IMG submission 148612) | Freshwater microbial communities from Lake Tanganyika, Tanzania - TA2015054 Kigoma Offshore 80m | ecosystem: Environmental > Aquatic > Freshwater > Lake | place: Tanzania: Lake... | reverse complement strand
GGTTCGAGTTTCCCCTCGATTGTGATTAAACCTTGACCCTTATGAAGAGCGCGTATGAATTGGCGATGGAACGGTTGAGCAAATCCGCTCCGACGGTCAAGTTGACGGAGGAACAGAAGAAGCGCCTGGCCGAAGTGGAATCGGAATGCAAGGCGCGCATCGCCGATCGCGAGATTTTCCTGCAGGGCGAGATGGCGAAGGCGATGGCCAAAGGCGACGTCGAAGCGTTCACCCAGTTTGAGAAGCAGTTGGTGAGCGACCGCAAATCCATCCAAGCCGAGCTCGAAGAGAAGAAGGAAGCCATCCGGAAGAGCCACTGACGGCGGGGATCAGATGAGTTCGCCAAATTGCAGCGTGGGTTGATACCGAGGTGGGTGGCGAAACGACGAGGCGGCCTCGAAAGCGCCGGCCAGGCGCAGGAGTTTGGCTTCGCTCCAGGCAAGCCCCATGAACGACAGCCCCACCGGCAAACCCCAGACGAGTCCGCATGGAACAGTAATGTGGGGATAGCCGGAGACAGCCGAGAGAGTGGAACTGCCGCCGAGCCAGCGATCCCCGGCGACGTGATCCAGCGTGTGAGCGGGCCCCCCGGTGGGGGCAACGAGGGCATCCAGGCGATGTTGTTCAAACATGGCTTCCAGTCCTTGGGTTCGAGACCACGCCACGCATTTCTTCCGGGCTTCCAGGTAGCGCGTCTCGGTGAGGGGACCCTTGGTTTGAGCTGCGACAAGCGTTGACTGGCCGAAGAAAGGGAGTTCGCGGTCCCGATGTTCCTCGTTGAAAGCGATGAGCTCCTCGAGATTGTGGATGCGGGAACCGGGCCCGAGGCTGGCGAGGTAGCGGTTCAGTCCATCCTTGAATTCATAGAGCATGGTTTGGAACTCGGCATCACCCAAATCGGAGCGGGCAGGGGGATGGACGGGATCGATGAGGATGGCGCCCGCGGATTGCAGAATCTGGAGGGCTTTTTCGACCGCGACATCGACAAGCGGGTGAAAGCCGAAGCTGCTGCGGAGGACGCCCAGGCGGGCGCCGCGCAACGATTCAGGAGACGGTGGGCTCATGTCCTTCACGGAAAATGAGGCTGCGGCGCGCGTGGCGGGATCCTGATCGTCCTGTCCCTGGAGGGCGTCGAGCAGGCGGGCGGCATCGTCCACCGAGCGCGTCATGGGACCGGCGGTGTCCTGGCTGTGGGAGATCGGAATGATGCCGGAGCGGCTGACGAGGCCGACGGTTGGTTTGAGACCGACGACGCCGCAATGATTGGCGGGTGAAACGATGGAACCGTCCGTTTCGGTGCCGACGGCGGCGGCGCAGAGAGCGGCGGCGGCGGCGGCGGCGGAACCCGAGCTTGAACCCGAAGGGCTGCGATCCAGGCAATGGGGATTGCGAGTTTGACCCCCGCGCGCGCTCCAGCCGCTGATGGAATTGGAGCCGCGAAAGTTGGCCCATTCGCTGAGATTCGTTTTGCCGAGGATGACGGCTCCCGCATCGCGCAGCCGCCGGACCAAAAAGGCGTCGGCGGAAGCGATGGAGTCCGCCAGAGCGAGGGAGCCCGCGGAGGTGTGCAGCCGGTCGTGCGTGGCGATGTTGTCCTTGATGAGGATCGGGATACCGTGGAGGGGACTGCGGGAGGCTCCATGGCGAAGCTCTTTCTCGAGGGCTTTGGCGATGGCGAGCGCGTCGGGATTGACTTCGATCACGCTGCGGAGTCGGGGGCCGGTTTGATCGATGGCGCGGATGCGGTCGAGGTAGGCGGAGGTGAGTTCGACGATGCCGAGGGCACGGGAGCGGAAGGCGGATTGGATTTGAGCGAGGCTGAGGGACTGGAGTTCGGAGTGGGGGAAGCTCCGGCGGGGAGGGCGTGGTGTTGGCGGTTGGGTGCGGGGATTGGCGGGGCCGGCGGGAAGTCCGGCGAAGAGCGTGGCGGCCCCGGTTTTTCGCATGAAGTCACGCCGCCTCATAGGCCGTGATTACTCCCACTCGATCGTGCCCGGGGGTTTGCTGGTGATGTCGAACACGCAACGATTGACCCCTTTGACTTCATTCACGATGCGCGACGAGAGGCGGGAGAGGACCTCAGGGGGCAGGGGCACCCAGTCGGCCGTCATGCCGTCCTGGCTTTCGACCGCGCGGATGGCGATGGTATAGTCGTAGGTGCGTTCGTCTCCCATGACGCCCACGCTGCGAACGGGCAGGAGCACGGCGAAGCTCTGCCAGATTTTGTAGTACCATCCGCTCGATTTCATCTCCTCGACCACGATGGCGTCGGCCTTGCGGAGCAGTTCGCATTTTTCAGCGGTGATGGGGCCGAGAATGCGCACGGCGAGGCCGGGGCCGGGGAAGGGCTGGCGATAGACGATTTCCTTGGGCAGGCCCAGTTCGATGCCGAGTTGGCGCACTTCGTCTTTGAAGAGTTGCTGAAGCGGTTCGACCAGCTTCAATTTCATGCGCTTCGGCAATCCTCCGACGTTGTGGTGGCTCTTGATGAGCGCGGCGGGGTTGCCCCCGATCGGCACGCTTTCGATCACGTCCGGATAAAGAGTGCCTTGGGCGAGGAACTTGGCGTTGCGCTCTTTGCGGGCGGCGTTCTCGAAAACTTCGATAAAAGTTTTTCCGATGATTTTCCGTTTCCTCTCGGGATCCGCCACGCCGCGGAGACGCCGAAGGAAGAGATCGGAGGCATTCACATAGCGAAGCCGGATCTTAAAGTGGCGTCCGAAGACTTCCTGGACGACTTCAGCCTCGCGTGCGCGGAGCAGTCCGTTATTGACGAAGATGCACGTGAGTTGGTCGCCGATGGCGTGATGGAGCAGGGCGGCAGCGACGCTGGAATCGACTCCGCCGCTGAGCCCGAGAATGACGTGTTCGGAACCGACCTGGTTTTTGATTTCCTGGACGGCGTGTTTCAAGTAGCCGCGCATGTTCCAGGAATGGGAGCATCCGCAGATGAGGCGAACGAAATTGGACAGGATTTTCCGGCCTTCGACGGTGTGAACGACTTCGGGATGGAACTGCAAGCCGAACCTATGCCGCGGTCGGTTCTCGATCGCGGCGTACGCGGAGTTGTCGGTGGTGGCGACCGCTTTGAAGCCCCGGGGGATGCGGGTGAGTTTGTCGCCGTGTGAATTCCAGGCCTGGGAGGTGCGGGAAACTTTCTGGAAGAGCGGGCTGAGAGGATCGCGGACGGTGAGGGTGCCTTTGCCGTATTCCCGCTTGGTGCCGCGCTCGACCTTGCCGCCGAGGAAATGAGCGAGCAACTGGACTCCGTAGCAGATGCCGAGGATGGGGACGTTCAGCTCAAAAATTCCAGGATCCGGCATGGGAGCCTTGGGATCATAGACGCTCGAGGGGCCACCGGAGAGAATGAGCCCGCGGAGGGGCAGTTTCCGAAGTTCGGACGCGGGGGTGTCGTAGCGGTGAATGACGGAATAGACTCCGCATTCACGGACGCGCCGCGCGATGACTTGAGTGTATTGGGACCCGAAGTCCAGGATGGCGATTTGCTCCTTCATGCCAGCGGGGGGGGGCTAATACCTGGCGATGGAGGGGTCAATTTCGTCCGCGTAGGCGAGAATGCCACCGCGAACGCTTTTGACGTATTTGAATCCTTGTTCCCGGAGGAAACGCAAGGCTTTCAGGGAACGGACCCCGCTTTTGCAATGGATATAGAGTTGTTGGTTGGGATCGAGTTCGGTGAAGCGGGTTCCCAACTGGCTCAGGGGGAGCAGGGGGACGCCCGGGATGTGGGTGATTTCGTGTTCGTCCGACTCGCGCACATCGATGACTTTGATGCCGAGCTGGAATTGATCCAGCGCGCGTTTCATTTCTTGGACGGTGACTTCGTCGGGGTTGGCGGCGGGTTGAGCTGCTTCGGGGGTCATGCCGCAGAACGCTTCGTAATCGATGAGCTTGTCGATGGAGGGTTTCTCGCTGCAGAGCGGGCATTGGGGGTCGCGCCGGAGCTTGAGTTCGCGGAACTTCATGTCGAGCGCGTTGAAGAGCAGGAGGCGTCCGAGCAGGGAGGATCCTTTGCCCAGCGCGAGTTTTAGGATTTCGGTGGCCTGAATACAGCCGACGATGCCGGGGAGAACGCCGAGGACGCCGCCCTCGGCGCAACTGGGCACCATGCCAGGGGGAGGGGGTTCGGGATAGAGGCAGCGGTAGCAGGGACCTCCAAGATGCGGAGCGAACACGCTCGCCTGGCCCTCGAAACGGAAAATGGATCCATAGACGTTGGGCTTACGCAGCAGCACGCATGCGTCGTTGGTCAGGTAACGGGTGGGAAAATTGTCCGTGCCGTCCACGACGATGTCGTAGGGGCGGATGATGTCGAGGGCGTTTTCGCTGGTCATGCGGGTGTTGTATTGAATCACCTCGACGTTGGGGTTGATGCCGACGATGGTCTCCCTGGCGGACTCCGTTTTGGGCCGGCCGACATCCTGGGTGGAATGGATGATTTGGCGCTGCAGATTGGAAAAATCGACGGCGTCGAAGTCGAGCAAGCCGATCTTGCCGATTCCGGCGGCCGCCAGGTACATGGCGATGGGGGAGCCGAGTCCACCGGCACCGATGCACAAGACGCTGGTGGAGCAGATTTTCTTTTGGCCGGCCATGCCGACCTCGGGGAGAATGAGGTGGCGGGAGTAACGCTTAATCTCGTCGTTGCTTAATTGCATAAGGTGTTCCGTCCCTTCAAGCCTAAGGGGGCTCTTCGATAAATCAAGCAGGCGCATCGGGAGGCGAAGTTGGCCCGGCGTTCCGAGCTCAATCCGGGTGTGGAAACTGCCGATAGGCATTTTGAGCTTGAAAGCGAAATCAAAGTTGCAAAGGCCCTTGAGCGATGCAGGGCCGGGCCGGTCGTCTTGGAGACAGGGGCTCCGAGGGATGGAGGCGACGTAGAGAGGCGAAGTTGTCATGAAAGCCGACATCCTGCAACCGCTCGAGCTCGCGGCTTGGCCGGCTCTCTGGTTGAATCTCAACGGGACGGTCCGGCGGGCGAACGGCGCGGCGGTGCGGGAATTCGGGCTGCTGGCCGAGCCCAGCCAGGTGCATCTCTCCTCGATCTGGGGCCAGGCCTCGACGGTGACCGTGGAGATGCTCCTGGCGAAGATGAATCACTCCTGTCCCCCTCCGATGGAATTGAAGTTTAGAAGCCGGGGAGGGGGGGCCATTCCCTTTCAGGTCCTCTTCTCCGAATTCAAGTCCGACCAGGGCCGTGAGTTTATCCTCCAGTGTTTTCGCAAGGGGGAGATCTCGGGTTTGGAATCCAGGGCTCGCACCGAGGCGGCGTCAGCGACCCACGGCGCGCCGTCGGAAACGAACCTGGATGCACCGTCGTTGCAGAAGCAGAAGCTCGATTGCGCGCTCCATTTGGCGCGCAGTGTGTCGCTGGATTTTAACAACGCGCTGACGACCATTCTTGGCCACACCTCGCTGGTGCTCTCGCAAATGGATCCCGGACATTCTTGGCGAAACGCGTTGCTCGAGGTGGAACGATCGGCGGAAAAGGCCGCTGAGATCGCCCAGGACCTCGCGGATTTCAGCCGCCCGGAGAAGGATCAACGTGCCGTTTCGCAAGGGAATTTGAACGATGTTTTGCGCCGGACCATTGGACTGTTTCAGATGCCGGGCGCGCGTCCGAACTTGCATTGGGAATCTGAATTCGAAGCCCGGCCTTATTCGGTGAGTTTCGACGAGGCCAAGATTCAGCAGGCTTTAGTGCGGGTGTTGGAGAACGCCGTGCAGGCGTGTGATAGGCCGGCCACGATTCGCGTGCGCAGCCGGAATGTGGAGATCCAAGCGGAGGCGGTGAACGGTTCGAGCCGGGTTCCGCCGGGCTATTACGTCAGCATCGAAATCTCGGATGATGGACCGGGCATTGCGCCCGATTTGTTGCCGCGCGTGTTCGAACCCTTCTTCACCACCAAGACAGGGCATCGCGGGCTGGGGTTGGCCTGGGTGTATGGGATTGTGACCAATCATGGCGGGAGCGTGGGGCTGCAAAGCGAGCCGGGGGCGGGGACGACCGTGCGGCTGTTGCTGCCGGCTCAAGACAAATTTGTGCGCGATTCGAACCTGAAGGTTGAGGAACTCTTCGGAGTTCAGACTCTTCTCGTGGTGGATGACGAGAACATGCTCTTGACCATGGCCGAAATGATTCTGCCTGCCTTTGGTTATCGGGTGCTCACGGCGGGAAGTGGTTCGAGGGCGATCGAGATTCTGGAGAGCAATCTGGGCCAGATCGATCTGGTGCTGACGGACATGGTGATGCCGTCCATGAGCGGCCGGGAACTTGTCGAGAAGATCAAGGCCATCGCGCCTGAGGTGCGACTGCTCTGCATGAGCGGTTATGTTCGGCCCCAGGCGGAAGACCCCAGCGGATATTTGCAAAAACCATTCACCAGCCAGAATCTGCTCCGCAAGGTGAAGGAAGCGCTCGGTTGAAACCAGCCCGGCGGACCCGCCTTGTCAGGGAGGTGGAGGCCGCTGCCGATATTTCTCGTAGAGCCGCGTGTGCCGGTTCTCCAGGCTCACTTCCCGTCCGGCAATCCACATGTGCTTAATCTGGGAACGAATGTCGAAGAGGGGTCCGGTGCTGGCGAAGAAGGTTGCAAACTTGCCGGGTTCGATGGATCCGATGCGGTCGGAGAGTCTCATCACGCGTGCCGGGTTTAATGTGATCGCGCGGAGTCCGTCGGTTTCAGTCAGGCCGAATGCCATGGCCTGGGACACGGCGTAGGGAAGATTGCGGAGCGAGGCGGCTTCGAATCTTCCTCCCAGGCTCAAGCTCAACTCCACGCCGGCTTGGGTGAGCACGGACGGCGCCCGATATTGCACGTCGAACGCATCGGAATCCCGTGGCGGCAAGGTATGAACGTGTTCATAAACGACCGGCACCTTCCGCTTGGCGAGCTCCTCGGCCAGCGTCCAAGCGTCCCGTCCACCGTAGAGGATGAGCCGCACCTCAAACGCGTCGGCGAATTTCAGGGCGGCTTCGATTTGTCGCGCGTCCTCCGCATGGATGGCCAGCGGGATGTCTCGACGGAACACGGGGAGCATGGCTTGGAATGCGGGGGGCGTTACCCGGGAATGATTCAGGCGGCTGTAGGCCTGGGCATCCGCAAAGAATTCGGAGAGATGGCGGACCCTCTCTTCGCGTTCCCGGTGCTGGTCCTCGGGCGATTTCCAGCCTGAGGGGTTGCGGGCGTCGGCCTTGGCCAGAGGATTGATCGAGTGGGACGGCCAGTAGGCGTGCAGCGCAGCCGGTCCCTTCAGCGTCATTTGCTCCGGCGTCCAGCCGTCGAGAGCAAAGAGTCCCGAGGTGCCCGGAACGTATCCGCCCTGGGGTGTGGCCTCCGCGTAGGCGATGCCGTTGGCGCGAGCCACCGCGAGGAGTTCGGAATCGGGGTTGATGGACGACCAGGACTGCACGTCCGGGGTGAACTCTCCGACTTCAGATTGATCCCGGGTGGCGCGGACACCTTCAATCTCGACCAAACCCAGCGAGCTCCCCAGCGCAATCAGGCCTGGATACAGATGGAGTCCGGTGAGCTTGAGAACCTTTTCGGCCGTTTGATTCGTATTCTGCGAGAGTGATTCGATCCGGCCGTGGTTCACCCGCACGGATTGATGTTCGAGGCGCCGTCCATCGCCCACGTGGACGGTCACGTCCTGGAGCAACAGCGAGGTGGCGGAGGAAGGGACGGACAGGCTGAGAATCAAGCCTGCGCAGAGGATCAGTTTCATTCGTGTCCCTCCTCTTCATCGAGGCAGTGGCGGTCGTGTCCGTCGAATTCGTGTTCCAGCGACTTTTGGAAGAATTTCCTGGCGTCCGGGGAGGATGCGGGCGGTGCGGAGGCTGAACCGGCGGCCTTCCTGGCTTTTGCCAGCAACGCGGACCGTTCGGCGAGGCGGCGGGCGTGGCGGGAGGCATCGTCCTTCTGGTCGAAATACTTTCGGCCGTCGATCCATGTTTGCAGGCACACGGCGGTGGCATCGAGAGGGGAGGCGGACCACAGGGTGAAGTCGGCGTCTTTGCCGGCTTCGAGCGAACCGACGCGATGGTCGAGTCGGAGTTGTCGGGCGGGATTGATGGTGACGAACGCGAGCGCTTCCTCCTCCTGGAGTCCGCCGTATTTCACGGCTTTGGCAGCTTCGGTGTTGAGGCGGCGGGCATGGTCGGTCGAGTCTGAGTTGAAGGAGACGGAAGCGCCTCGTTGATGGAGCAAGGCGCCGTTGAACGGGATGGCGTCGTACACCTCAAACTTGAAGGCCCACCAATCGGAGAAGGTGGAAGCGCCGGCGCCGTGCCGGGCGATCTCGTCCGCCACTTTATATCCTTCCAACACGTGCTGGAGGGTGCCGACGCGCACGCCGAGGCTTTCCATGAGCCGGAGGAAGGCCAAGATTTCGTCTTGCCGGTAGGAATGGCAGTGGATCCATCGCTGGCCTTGAAGAATTTCGGCGAGCGTTTCGAGTTCGAGGTCGCGGCGCCGGGGCCGGCCTTCGGAACGAGAGGACCGGTAGGCTTGCGCGGCGGCGAAGCGATTGGCGAGGAAGGTGATCACCCCCATGCGGGTTTGGGGAAATCGGTTGGTTTTGCCATCGCCCCAATTGGACTGTTTTACATTTTCGCCGAGCGCGAATTTGATCCCCGGGGGAGCGCCTTCGAACTTCGTGGCTTCGGGGGTGGCTCCGTCGCGGAGCTTGATCACGCAATTCTGACCTCCGATCGGATTGGCCGAGCCGTGCAAGAGATTCACGGTGGTCACTCCGCCCGCCAGTTGAAGGTAGAGATGGACCGTCTCGGAGTTGATCACATCCTCGACCCGGACCATGGCGGTGGAGGGGAGGGTCGCTTCATTGACGGCGCCCAGGATCATGCCGTGGCTGTGCGCATCAATGAGTCCCGGGGTCACATGCAAATCCTTCCCTGAAATCACCAAGGGGTCGCTCACCCCGTGGGCTTGAGGGTCGATTCCGGGGCCGACCGCTTTGATCTTTCCCTCGGTCACGAGCAGATCGGAGGAGGAGAGTTTGCCAGCCGCGCTCGAGGTCCAAACCGTGGCCTCGCGAATCCAGACCGGACGGGCGGGATCGGTGGGGCCTCGATCCTCTTGAGGGGATCTCGCGGTGCGGGTGGATCTGGGGTTGGGTGTGCTTGGAACAGGGGCGTTGTTCGTGGGGGTTGCCGATGGGGGTTCATTTTGCGTCGGCATCGGGAAAGATTCCCCGCCCGCCCAGACCTCGGCGACACGGGACTTTTCGTCGAGGAAGGCGCCGTTTTCAAAAACGGTCAAGTTGGCCCATTTGCCAGGTTCGATCGTGCCCAGTTGGTCTTGCACTTTCAGAATGCGGGCGGGATGGATTGTTAACCCCGCCAAAGCTTCGTCCGCAGAAAGTCCGCGCTGCACGGCCAGGCGGAGGTTCTTCAGGAAGGATTTCCGTTCGCCCAACCCGTGGACCGTGAAGGAGAGGGTCTTGCCAGCGCGCTGAAGGACGGCGGGGTTCTCCGGAGCCCAGTCCCAAGTTCGCAATTGGTCGAGGGAAACGTCCTCCCAATCTTCATCGGACGGGAGCTTGGCGACCTCCGGAAAATCCAGCGGGACGATCCAAGCCGGGCTCGAGGCGGCGAGCAGATCCGGACGGCGCCATTCCTGGCCGGAGGAGACCAGGATGGACTCGAGATTCAGTTCGGACGCGAGGGCGGCAGCGCGTGAGGCAAGGAGGGCGCTTCCCGCTTCGAGGACGACGGGTTGCTGGCGGAGGACAGCGGGCGCGAGGGCCTGGAGCCAAGGATTGAAGGAAACGCCGCCATCGGGTTCAAGGGGCGCGCCTGGGTGATCCACGGTGAATTGGGCGTCCAAGAAAGCCTGACGAAAAACCGCGATGACCCCCATGAGCGATTTGGGATAGGCGTCGGACGGGCTGGCTTCGGTGGAAAACGCGACATGCTGGAAGCGGTCCGGCGCGAGGATCGACTGCGAGGGTTCGCGGTGATTGAACTGAACCAATGCGCTTTGGCCGCGGATGATGCCTTGCGTCGGGATGAGATTTCCCGCCGTGAATCCCATTTCCCGCATGGCTTTGAGCGCCGCCAAGTCTGGGATGTAGCGCAGGGCCATCCGAACCTCGGGCGTCACGGTGGCAGAACCATGGCCAGGACCGGGATGACCGGGATCAGGTTCGGATCCGGGAACGCCATGGAAGCGGGGAGCTCCGGAAGCCATGCCGTGGCCCGTATGCCCATGACCGCCCGAGACGGAGCGAGCGATGGACTTGGGGTTGGACGGCGTCCAATAGGGATCGATGAAACCCGCGTAAATGAATTTGCCCGCGTAGGATCTCACCCGGGCATCCGGTGGCACGGGGCTGTTCTCTCCGATCGAGGCGATGCGGCCGTCTTCAATGACCACGACGGCATTGGAAATGATTTGGCCGGGACGTGGCACCACGGTGGCACCCGTTAATGCGTGCTTCGGAAAGGGCTTCGGACGAAAGCCTGGCGGTTCGATGGAGGAGGAGGCCATGGCGAAACCGGCGGCCAGTGTGGACCCCAGGAGTCCGTGGAGAATGCGGAGCACAAGAAAGGGTTTATGCGAAGTTGTTCTTCAGCTCAAACAATTCATTTGGCGGGGCGGGGTGGATTGAGTTCGAATCGCGGCGATGCCTTCCCTCTCTTTGCAACTCTACACGGTCCGGCAAGCTCTCGAGAGGGATGCGTTGCAAACCTTGCGCCGGGTCAAAGCCTGCGGATTCCATGCGGTTGAAACCGCGCCCTTGCCGCCGGGGCTTTCAACGAACGAATTGGCCCGGTGTTTGCAGGGGGAGGGGCTTTCGGTGATGGCGATTCACGCGGGGTTGCCTGTGGGTGGGCAAGCCCGGCGGATTTTCGATGAAGCGCAAACACTGGGTGCCCAAAGGGTCATTTGGCACGGCTGGCCCAAGGATGAACTTTGTGCAACGACAAACGGCTATCGACGATTGGCCGAGCTTTATGCGGAAGCGAATGATGCAGCGAAGAAGGCTGGGCTGGCCTTCGGAATCCACAATCATTGGTGGGAGTTTGAACCGCTGGGGAACAAGTATCCTTACCAATGGCTTCACCAATGGCTGCCCGCTGATGTGTTTTGGGAGTTGGACGTGTACTGGGTGCGGACAGCGGGGCTGGATCCGGCCCGTGTTTTGGGTGAATTGGGTTCGAGAGTGAGGATGCTCCACATGAAGGACGGACCGGCAGAGCATGGTTCGCCGATGGTGGCCGCGGGAGCGGGAACATTGAACTTCGAGGCGATCGTATCGGCGCAAGCAGGTCCTGCCGATTGGGTGGTTGAGTTGGACGAATGCGCCACGGATCCCTTCGAGGCGGCGCGGGCCAGCCGCTGTTATTTGGAACGGCTGGCGAGCCTGTCGTCGAGCGAGCGGGAGCATGCCGGGCGAAGGAATGCGATTGCGCGTTAAGGTTTGATGCGGCTAAATCTCGATCTCATTATGGTTTACCGAGTTTCGATGGGTTTGCTTGCGGCCGTGTTTGTTTTCACCTCCGGCTGCAAGAAGAAGGAAGCGTCCGTCCCGAAACCGGAGACTTGGCTCAAGCTGAGTTTTCTGGGGATGAAAGAGATTGGCGCGAACACGAACTTTGCCTTTCTCAATGAAGTGGCGGCGAAACCTTCGTCGATGGCCTTGGCCGGGCATGCGCGGACCCGGTTGGCGGTGGCGGCCGCCGCGGGGCTGGGATTGAGCCCTGAAGCCGCGGGCCCGCTGGCCGGTGTGTTGCAGGACCTGACGGATTATCGGGCTTTTGTGGAAGTCACCGCCGTCGAGGGAGCGACGCCGGAATGGGTGTTGGCCGCCGCCATTCCGGATGATCGCTCGGCCCGCTGGCGTCAAACGCTGGCCTCAGTGATGGCCAAGGGGACGAATGCTCCGAGCCTGAAGTCGGGGACAAACGCCATCGTCTCGGAAGTTTATCAGTCGCCGGACGGGAGTTCGATCACGTTTCTTCGCGTGGGCCACTGGTCGGTTCTGGCCTCGCGACCCACCGCCGGAGGGCCATGGACGCGAGCGATGGACACGCTGGCCTCGACGGGAAGGCTGGGACACTTGCCCGACGGCGCGTTGCTCAAGGCGGAATCGCGACTGGGTGCCGCCAATCGCAAGCTTCGATGGATTCCGGTCGAGAATCTTCCCACGGTGGAAGTGGTGGTGACGGAGCGCCGACAGAGGCTTCGCAGCGAGGAACGCTGGATCTTTGATTCTCCAGTTGTCGGAAAACTGGCGCCGTGGAACGTGCCCAAACAGACGATTCACGACGATCCCCTGATTGCCTTCACGGCTGGCCGAGGCTTGGGATCGCTGCTGAAAGAACTGCCTTTGCTGAAAACGCTCCAGATCGAGGATGCTTTGAACGAATTCTATTTTTGGTGCCAAGCCTCCACTCCGCCGATCATGGAATACGCGGCTTTCCGCACGGCGGACGCTTCGAACAGCGTGGAAAAAATTGCGGCCAACGTGCCGGAAATGATGGGGCGCTATTTTGCGCATCGTGCCTCGGGCGAAATCCGCTGGGCGACGAATCGGAGCGGGCTGGTCTGGGAAGGAGCACCCGTGGCCCTTCCGTTCGTGCGAGCGCTGGCCGAGCCAGCCGGACAATTCGTCGTCGCCGGGCTCTGGCCGATCATGATGTCCAAAACGTCCATTCCCGAGGAGTTGGTCTCACAGTTTGTAACGAAGACCAACGGGGTGTATTACCATTGGGAATCCACGCCGGAGCGCATTCTTCACGCGCGCCCGGTCGGGCAGTTGCTGGGATACTTGCTGACACCTTATGTCACCACCTCCACCCATTCTCCGGCCGACAAGTGGCTGGATGACATCGGGCCGGGGTTGGGCAAGACGGTGGTCGAGGCGGTGGCGGTGAGTGATCGGGATCTTCTTGTTGTGCGCAATGCGAAGTTGGGGGTGGGCGCGGAGGGTCTGGTGCGATTGGCGCAATGGATCGACCATCGGGATTTCCCGAGGTCCGCCCCTCGTTTCATTTTCGATCCCGCGCCGGGCCAGCACCGTAAGAGTGCGCCTTCCAGCGGTGTTCCAACTCCGCCGCCGTCGTCGAGCGCGACCCCGTCCGGCCAAGCTGCCGGACCGGCACGCTGACGTCTTCGAAGCGTCGAATCCGCCATGAAACTGGGGGTTAACATCGACCATGTGGCAACCCTGCGTGAAGCGCGTTATCGCGACTTGAGCATGGGCGAGCCGGATCCCGTCGAAGCCGCGCTGATGTGCGAGCGGGCGGGGGCGCATGGCATCACGATCCACGTGCGCGAAGATCGCCGGCATATTCAGGAGCGCGACGCTTGGGCCGTTCGGGCGCGGATTCAGACCCGGCTTAATCTCGAGATGGCGAACACCGAAGCCATGCTGAGCCTGGCACTGCGGTTGAAGCCGGACATCACCTGTTTGGTCCCTGAAAAGCGCGAGGAAGTAACCACGGAAGGCGGTTTGGACGCACGAGCCTTGTTGGAGTCGATTTCCACGACTGTTTCCACCCTGAAAACGGCGGGCATTCAGGTGAGCCTCTTCATCTCGCCCGAGCCTGAGCAAGTCGATGCCGCCGCCAGGAGCGGAGCTGAATTCATCGAACTCCACACGGGAACCTTCGCGGAGCATTTTTCCGACCCCGCCAGGAAAGAAAGGGAGCTCGCTCGATTGATCGAATGCGCCAAGCAGGCCAAGGCCCTGGGACTTCGCGTGAACGCGGGACACGGCTTGAATTACCAGAACGTGGATTCGATGCACCACGTGCCCTTCCTGGAGGAACTGAACATCGGCCACAGCATCGTCAGCCGGTCGATCGCCGTGGGGATGGAGGCGGCGGTGCGGGAGATGCTGGACCGGATTCGCGGGTCCTCTTGATTCGCCGGCGATTGCAGGCAGAGGACGATTACTGGATGTGGCCTGTGCCGGCGCGCTGCAGGGGATCCCAGAAATGCGAGTTCACCAAGCCTTTGGCGCTACCGCTGACAGGATCGACCGGGGGATTGATCTGCTTGTCCTTGCGCGTTTCGGAGTGGCCGTCGTTGAAAACCATGACTCCTGAACCCTGGTGACGAATGGGATCAACCCCTTCGAATGCCTGGCTGCCACTCGCCCGCTTATCCATGCACGAGGTGGGCCACCACAGGCTGCTGCTCCACATGCCGTCCGATTTGGGCATTCCGTCGCCGACTTGCAGGTTCTGCGAAGGCGAGATGAGGGCGGAGCGCTTGAACCCGGTCACGCTGCCGAAATTGACGCCGCTAACGGAAACCGAGCCGCTGGGATAAGGGTGGATGCCCAGGAAAAAGGCATTGTATCCGTAGCCGACTTTGTGGGGATCGAACTTCCATTCCCAGCGGACGCCATTGTCCAAGCGTTTCCCTTTGATGGAAGGGCAACGGAACAAGTTGCTCTGGTTTTGGCCATGCCCAACAATGGTGGTTCCCCACCAATTGGTCAGGGACCGATTCGCGTCGTCTGTGGTCAGCCCCTCATTGCGGTGGCCGGGGAATCTCTCGTTGTTGTCGTCGATGTAGAGGTGCATGAACAGGCTGACTTGTCGCAGATTGTTCATGCAAGAGGTCCGCTGGCCTTTGGCTTTGGCACGGGACAAGGCCGGCAGGAGCATGCCTGCCAAAATCGCGATGATGGCGATCACGACAAGCAATTCGATCAAGGTAAACGCGGTCCCTACAGAGGGCCGGCGAAGGGGGCGAATGGAAGGAGTATGCATCGTGCCTGGGATCGAGGATTGGCAGGATGCTAAGTCAATGGCGAAGCCGGAGCAAGTGTGTTGTTGAACGCCCAGTCATCCTCGGTGTATCCCGATGTTGCCGGTGATGCAGGTAGGGCGCGTCCGTCCCGGCGCGCTGCCGGAGCATGATGTTTTGCATCCCGTGGGCGGCGGGCTGGGACAGGCCCGCCCTACCAACAACATCGGGATACACGGAGTCATCCTTCATCCTCATTTCGGAGAGCACAGCGGTGTTGGAGGCGCGCCGCAGCGCGCGGAAGGGTCCGAAGACTCCAGATTGTTCAAAGTGCTGCGGCTGGTCGAAGGAAGACACAGCCGCGCTTCGGGGCAACATGAGAACGACTGTGAACGCCCACGGAGATGCGGAGCTCGCCCGAGGAGAGTCTGAACTATCCGATGGCAAGCCGGCGTTGGAGTTCCTTCAACGCGAAACGGAGCGACGGAAAAGCCAGGGAATCCGATTCAATTTTGAGCAAGGGGCGTACATGGATTCCTGAAACCTCATCCAGAGGCCTCGCTCCATCGAAGTTTTGAAGCCGTCCCACAAAAAACCAATCCAGCACATCGTAGGAAATGTTCTTGTAGGCGTAAGTATTGGGAGCGGAGCAAAGGAAATCCAATGTGTCCGTCGTCAATCCCACTTCTTCCCGAATCTCCCGGCGGAGGGCTTCCTCAGCTCTTTCCCCGGGATCCACGAATCCCCCGGGAACGGCCATCATGCCCTTCGAGGGTTCGCGGGCGCGCTCAATCAGAAGCACATTGTTTTCCGGGTCCAACAGGAACGCCGCCACGGCGGACGTCGTGTTTCGATAGAGGGTCAGGCCGCAGTTCGGACAGACGAAGTGCCGAGGATCCGGCCACTCCAGCTCGGTCGAGCTGCAACGAGGGCAATGTCGGAACAAAGCCTTCATTTCAAGCGATGCGACCATGGGCTCAAGAAGTGGAAGCGCGCTTGGACTTCTGCCATTCTCGCACGATCTCAATGACGGCCGGCAGGACGGAAAGGAAGATAATCGCCAGCATGACCAGGGTAAAATTCTTCCGCACCAGGGGGTGATCGGCAAAGAAATAGCCCGCCGGCACAAAAATGAAAACCCAGAGCAACGCTCCCCCGATGTTGTAAGCCGTGAATTTGGTGTAGGTCATGCGGCCCATGCCCGCCACGAACGGGGCGAAAGTGCGAACAATGGGCACGAAACGGGCCAGCACAATCGTCTTCGCACCATACTTTTCGTAAAAGGCGTGGGTCCGGTCCAAGTGGGCCTTGTTCAGGAACCGGACATTTTCGCCGCGAAAGATTTTCGGCCCGATCCAAGCTCCGCACCAGTAATTGACCATGTCCCCCAGGATGGCGGCGATGGGAAGCAGGATGAGCAAGGCCGGCAAATTCAAGCTTCCACGTGCGGCAAAAGCGCCGAGCGCGAACAACAGCGAATCACCGGGCAGGAACGGCGTGACGACGAGGCCGGTTTCACAGAAAATCACGGCAAAAATCAGCACGTAAAACCAAACTCCAAATTGAAGAATGAGCGCGTCGAGGTGCTTGTCCACGTGCAGCACCAAATCGATGAATTGTTGAATCCATTCCATGTTTTCGCCTCAGCGGCGCGCAAAGGAGACGGGGAATCGCAAGTTGAGTCAAGGGCGGTCTCCATGCGGAGCCCCTTCATTTCGATTTGCCCGGAGCCTTGGCCCATTCGGGTGGGACGCGGAGGCCGAGTTCGCTCGCGAGGAAAGTCCATTTGTCGGCGATTTCATCGATTTGTTTCGAAGTGGGCTTGCCCGCGCCGTGGCCTGCTTGGGTGTCAATGCGGATGAGAATGGGAGCCGGCCCGCTCTGAGCCGCTTGCAGCGCGGAGGCGAATTTGAAGCTATGGGCGGGCACGACCCGGTCGTCGTGATCGGCGGTGGTCATCAGCGTGGCGGGATAACGCGTGTTTCGCCTCAGATTGTGCAAGGGCGAGTAGCCGAGCAACGTTCTGAAATCCTCCGGATCGTCGGGTGAACCGAAATCGGCGGTCCAGGCCCATCCGATGGTGAATTTGTGAAAGCGGAGCATGTCGAGCACCCCCACGGCCGGCAGCGCGGCACGAAACAAATCGGGCCGGCGGGTGAGACACGCTCCGACGAGCAGTCCTCCGTTGCTCCGGCCTTCGATGGCGAGCCGGCGGGGTGAGGTGTATCCCTCCCGGCACAGCCACTCGGCGGCGGCGATGAAGTCGGCGAAAACGTTCGGTTTTCGATGTTTGGTGCCCGCGGCATGCCAGGCCTCTCCATACTCCCCGCCACCTCGGATGTTGGCCACCGCGTAGATCCCCCCCATTTCGAGCCAGACCATCGTCGCCACCGAAAAGGCGGGGACGATCGGGATGTTGAAGCCGCCATAGCCGTAAAGCAGAACGGGATGGTTCCCGTTTAAGCGCAGCCCACGTCGATGGACGAGGAACATGGGAATGCGGGTTCCGTCATGGCTGGTATAAAAGACCTGTCTCGTTTCGAAGGGCTGCGAGTCGAATGCGACGCGGGGTTCGCGCACCAATTGAATTTCACCCTTGGCAGGCGCCAGGCGAAACACGCGTTCGGGAGAGGTGTAACTGGCGAACGAGAAAAAGGTTTCCCGATCCTTCCGGCTTCCGGGAAAACCCGCCACCGTGCCCAGGCCCGGCAACTCCACTTGCCGCTCAAACCGGCCTGAAAGATCGAAGAGGCGAACTTCGGACCGTGCATCCTTCAAATATACGCCGATCCAACGGCCATCCACGAGCTTGGCGTCGCGCAAGGTTTCGCTGGCTTCGGGAATGAGGGTCTTCCAAGCGCTCTTCTCGGGGCGGCCAAGATCGATTTCAACCACGCGCCCCCTCGGCGCATCCGCATCGGTTCGAATCCAAAAACGGGAGCCGTCGTGATCGATGAATTCGCGCGTGGCGTCGAACCGGGTGAACAGTTCCACCATCGGGGATCCCGGATCAAGGAGCGAGCGATAGTAGAGCTGGTTCTTGGAGGTCGTGCGGCGGACCGACACGATCAAGTATTCGCCGCTTTCCGTCACTTTAGGCGAGAATCTCCATTCCTTTTGATCGGGGCGTTCATAGACGATGGGATCGTTTCGCGGATCGGTGCCAAGGCGGTGGAAGCGAAGTTGTTGCCCATACTGCGCCGCCTGATACAGGCGGTTCGGATCGGGTTCGGGAAACCGGCAATAATAGAAGCCCGTTCCATCCGGAGTCCACGACGTTTCCGAGAATTTGACCCAGCGGATGACCTCGGGAAGGTCTCGTCCGGACTCCAGCTCGCGAATGCGCCACTCCTGCCAGTCGGACCCGGATTTCGACACACCATAGGCCACGTGGCGGGCGTCTTTGCTGACGGCCACGCTGACGAGGGAAACCGTGCCATCCGGCGCCAGAGCATTGGGGTCGAGCAAGACCCGCGAGGGGGCGTTTGCCTCCAGGGAATCCAGCACATGCAGCACATTTTGATTCTGCAAGCCGTCGTTCCGCATGACGAAATAGCGTCCAGCCTGTTCGAAAGGGACACCGAACTTTTCAAAATTCCAAAGCTGAGTGAGCCGGCGGTGAATGCCGTCCCGGCCGGGCAGGGCGGCCATATGCTGGAACGTGTGCCGGTTTTGGGCCGCGATCCATGCCTTGGTGGCCGGCGCTTTATCGTCCTCGAGCCAACGGTAAGGATCAGCCACGGAGACGCCGTGCAGGACCTCCACCACATTGGTGGTCGCGGTGGCGGGGAAGGATGAAGCACGTCGATGCACGCAGCCCGCTTGCGAGAGGAACCACAGTCCAACCACGAGCAGGGAATGCATCACCGGAGGATGCGTGCGCCCGCGCCCGGATCTCCGGATCCGAAGGTGATGACGACGGAGGCCTCGGATCAACCCGGATAAGGATGGAACTGCGAGCGCGTGCACGTGAATGGGTCGAGTTTGGACCATGCCCTGAGAATTCCAAGTTCATCTGGAAAAGGTCTTTCCATGGAAAGATGGCCGGGGTAGCCTCTTAATCAACTCCACAAGCCTCTCTTATGCATTTCGGTACTGACTATTATCCGGAGCACTGGGTTTATCCCTATGCTGGAAGTCCTGAAGAACCTGAATCCCGATGGAAACGCGACGCGGCCTTGATGGCTGCAGCGGGGATGAACGTCGTTCGCCTCGGCGAATTCGCCTGGGGACTCTACGAACCGGAGGAGGGCCGATTCGATTTCGCCTGGATGCGCCGCGCGATGGATGTGATGCACGGGGCCGGGTTGCGGATCGTCTTGGGCACTCCCACGGCCGCCCCTCCGATCTGGCTGGCCAAGAAGTATCCGGAAATCCTACCGGTTGACGCGCACGGGACCCGAATGAACGAGGGCACTCGCAAGGCGGTGTGTCTCAATAGTGAAGTTTTCTGGGAATACTCCAAGCGCATCGTGGCCCAGACCGCCCAGGCGCTGGGAGATCATCCGGGACTGGTGGCGTGGCAGATCGACAACGGTCTGGGAGGCCACAACATGGAGGCCAGCTTCAACGAGCACACCCGGCGGGACTGGATCGCGTGGTTGAAAGCGAAGTATGAGACCCTGGAGCGGTTCAACGAATTGACGGGGACCCGCTTCTGGGGACAGTTGGTGACGGACTGGGAACAGGTGCCCATGCCGAAGAAAGCGCCGACGGTTTATAATCCGGCGCTGGTCATCGACTGGATGCGATTCTCGAGCGACACCATTGTCGCCTACGCGCGGATGCAGGCGGATTTGCTCCATGAACTCTCCCCGGGCATTCCGGTGACCAGCAACCTCCGGGCGCTGACCCGCAGGTTTGATCATTTCGACATGGCGGGCGTGCTCGACTTCGTGGCGGTGGACACCTACGCCGCGAACAAGGCGAGAGCCTCGGAGCTCGCTTGTGACGCGGACAAACTGCGCTGCTTGAAGAAGAGCGGCATCAAGGCGCCTGGCGGAGATGAGGGGTTCTGGGTCATCGAACAAAAGGCGGGCAACGTCAACTGGCAGGAAGTCAACACCTTGGTCCGCCCGGGGGTGATCCGTCTTCTGACCTATCAACTGATCTCACGCGGGGCCGATGGCATCCTCTACTTCCTGTGGCGCCAGCCGAGGATCGGGTCGGAGAAGTTCTACGGCGGGGTGCTCAGCCACGACGGACGCGGCGACAACCGGACCTACAAGGAAATCTGCCAGATTGGAGAGGAGCTCAAGCTGCTGGATCCGGTGTTGAAGGGGAGCAAGGTCGTGGCTGACGTTTGCATCCTCATCAGTCACGACAACGACTGGGCGTTGCAGCTCAAGCCGCAGCCGAACAAACATTTCAGCCAGCATGAACATCTCATGCTGTTTTACAGCGCGCTCCACGACCGCAATATCCCCGTCGATTTTGCCCGTCCAACGGAGGATCTCTCCCGTTACAAGCTCGTCATCGCACCTTCATTGCATTTGCTCGCGGGCGGGGAGGCGGACCTCCTCAAGCTCTACGTGCAAAACGGTGGAACGCTGGTGGGCACGTTTAACACCGGCCTCGTGGACGAGCACCATATGGCGCCGGACAATGGTTATCCGCATGACCTGCTGGATTTGTTCGGCATGGAGGTTCTGGAGTTCGATCCTTTGCCTCCAGGCGAGGAGAACCAATTGAACTTCAAGGGAACCTTTCCCTCCACTCATTTGCACTCGTCGCGGCTGTGGTGTGACCTGATCGAGCCCAAGGAGTGCCAGGTGGTGGCCACTTACGTGAAAGATTTTTACGCCGGACGACCGGCGATCACGATCAACGACTTCGGGGCGGGGAAAGCGATTTACCTGGGCACCATGAGCCAGCAGCCCTTTTACCACGATCTCGTCGCGTGGTTGCGGCAGTTGTGTGGTCTGCATCCGTTGATCAAGGTTCCGGACACGGTGGAAGTGAGCTTGCGCCGCAAGGCTTCGACGAACATTTATTTTCTTCTCAACCACCAGGCCACTCCGGCGCGCATTCAATTCCACCGGCCCATGCACGATTTTCTGACCGGCAACGCGGTGCAGGGTAATTTCGACCTCCCCCCGCACGGCGTGCTGGTGCTGGATGAGTCGGCTGCTCCGGCTTCTTAGACCGCTGTCCATCCCCTGCGGCCAGGTTCTGGGACGCCCGCTCGGAGGGGTCGGCGCTCCGGCGGGGGAAGGACGGGTTCAATCCGGAATTCGCTCAATCGTTGGCGGAACATGGATGAAATTTCCGCGCCGGGGGTCTAGACTCGCCGCGTGTTGAAACTCGGGCGGCTCGAACTGTCTTCCAATCTCTTTCTGTCCCCATTGGCGGGCTACACCAATCTTCCCTTTCGCCTCGTCATTCGCGAGTTGGGGGGCATTGATCTGGCGACCACGGATCTTGTCAACGCCCGGTCGCTCCTGGAACGTAATCGGAAGGCCCTCAAATTGATCGAAACCTGCCCCGAGGATCGTCCGCTCGCGGTGCAATTGTTTGGCGCCGTGCCCGAGGAGATGCGCGATGCCGCACAGTACTTGGAATCGATCGGAGTGCAATCGATCGACATCAACATGGGCTGTCCGGTGCGCAAAGTGTGCCGCGTCGGCGGGGGCTCGGCGATGATGACCGAGCTTGGAAGAACCTCGGCCCTGGTTCGGTCCATGGTCGAGTCGGTGCGCCTGCCCGTGACGGCGAAAATGCGGCTCGGTTGGGACGCCGAGAATCTGACCGCGCCTGATTTAACCCGTGCCTTGGAGGACGCCGGAGTGGCGGGGGTGTTTGTGCATGGACGAACCCGGGAACAGGGTTTTGGCGGGACGGTCAATCTCGCCGGAATCCGAATGGTGGTGCAGGCGGCGAAAACCATTCCGGTGATCGGTAATGGCGATGTAACCACCCCGGAAGCAGCGCGGGTCATGATCGAGCAAACCGGGTGCGCGGGAGTCAGCATTGGCCGGGGGGCGTTTTACAATCCCTGGGTTTTTCGGAACACCCGCCAACTGCTCGACCGGGGAATGGTGTCAGACGATCCCAGTTTCGACGAACGCGTGCAAGTCATGACCCGGCACCTGGACCGGATGGTGGAGGTGTTTGGAGAAGAACTCGGATGCCGGATGTTTCGAAAAGTGGGGCCGTGGTACAGCAAGCGATTCGGTCCGGCCAATGTCTTCAACAAACGCATCGTGCTCCTCTCCCGTCGCGCCGAGTTTGATGAGATCATGGAAGCTTATCGTGATTGGAGAAAACAGTTTCTGGACGAACAGGGCGGGTTGAAGGCAGGATACCGACCTCCGCCGCTGGCCGTTACTCTGGGAGAAGAAGTGTCTCCTGGCGTAGCCTCACGGAAGGAGATTCCCGTACCGAGAGGTCCAGTTGAACATTGGTGATTAATATGTTGCGTAGACATTGTCATGGACGACAGTGGCATTTGAGCTGCTCAGGAGAAGTCTGAGAGGGCACTCATGCTGTCTTTGCGCAATTATGTTGGTCGCGATGCCGTTGCCATTTGGGTCTTGTTGATCTCCTTGGTTCCGGCGATCGCGCTTTTTGCGAAGCTACAGTCCAATAGCCGCGAGCAGATGGAGGCCCGTTTCTTGGAAGAAACGGACCGGATTGAGGCGGGGTTGAAGCAGCGTTTGGAGTCCGCCTTCAAGCCCGTGCGAGTGGCGGCCGGATTTTTTTCCACGGATCCGGCGGCGTCGAGGGCCGATTGGGATCGGTTTGTGGAGCGGCTGGGTTTTCGGGAGAGGCGTTCGTCCGCCGAACTGGGTCTGACCGATTTGGGGCTGATCTGGAGGGTGTCCGGGGCGGATCGGGGAGAACGTGTGAAGCAGTGGCAGGGGTTGGGTTATGCCCGTGTCCAGGAGAGCGCGCGCTACAGCGGGGCGGAGGCTTTTTTCACGCTCTTGCTGGAGAACTTCGAAGGCCGTCAGCCGCTGGATACCGGCTGGAGTTTGGACGTCGAAAACAAGGTCCGCCTGGCGATGGAACTGGCGTGAGATACTGGGCAAGCCGCCGCCACCGACATCGTTGAGTTGTTTCATCTCGAGTCGCAAGCCAACGCCCCGGGTCTGTTGATCCTGGAGCCGATCTACTCGCTCCCCAAGCCTCAAACGGTCGAGGCCAGGCGCCAGCAACTCTTGGGGTTCGCTTACGGTTCGATGATCGCGAATGGACCCTGGGCGGGAAGAGGGTCCCTCACAAACCGCGCACTGGTGGCCTGGACGTTCTGCGGTTCGGCGGATCCGAAAGCCCTTGGGTTTCGTGGCGGAGGGGAAAGGGAAACCACGGGGGCGGCGGAATCCGCGTTGACCCGCATGCGAACGCTGAACTTGTTTGGGCGCGGCTGGCAATTGCAGTTTCGCAGTTTGCCGGCCTTGGAACGGTCTCCGGAGCGGGCGCTGCCCTGGATTGTGTTCCTCGCGGGTTTGACGATCAGCGGCGCGTTGAGCCTGATCGCGGCCAGCCAAGCGCGAGCCCGGAGAGCGGCGGAAACCCACGCGGAGAACTTGCGTGCCGCCGAGGATGCGATTTTGCGGGAGAAGCGCTTTTCAGAGGAGATCCTCAACGACATGCCCGGTGTCTTCGTCCTGCTGGACGATGCGGGACGTCTGATCAAATGGAACCGTTTTCTCGAGGAGATCACCGGGCTGCCCGGGTCAGAATTGCGGGCGCTGCGGGGCGGAGAGTTGTTCGGGTTGGGGGGAGCCGGGGGCGTGCAGGAACATTCGGCGGAGGTCTTCGAGAAGGGCCGCGCTCAGATGGAAATTCGGTTGCGCGCCAAGGAAGGCAAGAGTGTCCCGTATTATTTCACAGGCTACCGCTTTCAGACTGCGGACAAGGCATTCTGCATCGGCATTGCCCTGGACCTGAGCCAGAAGGAAAAGTCCGACCGGGAGATTGAAACGGTTCAGCAGCTCATGCGGCAGGTCATTGCCTGCGCCCAGCAGGGCATGGCGGTCTATGACAAGTCGCTCCGGTGCGTCGTTTGGAATCCTTATTGGGAAAACCTCTCCGGAATCGATGCCGTGCGGGCGTCCGGACAAACGCCATCCGCGCTTTTTGAAGCGGACCTGGCTCGAAGAATTGAAAGACGGCTGCGCGAGGTGCTTTCCGGAGGACATCCGGCGGAGGAGTCTTATGAAGCCAAATTCGTCGGGG
>Ga0194132_10004402_pt1 | contig 23930 bp, 25 predicted proteins | sample TA2KigOf80mmetaG_FD_148612 | JGI IMG/M metagenome (GOLD analysis project Ga0194132, IMG submission 148612) | Freshwater microbial communities from Lake Tanganyika, Tanzania - TA2015054 Kigoma Offshore 80m | ecosystem: Environmental > Aquatic > Freshwater > Lake | place: Tanzania: Lake... | reverse complement strand
ATCGAAAGCGCCTTCGGCCTGATGAAATCAGCATTCATTTCGCCTAATCGGCATCATCGCTTTCCTCGGGCGCACCTTTTACCTACTTGATCAGCGTATCCTTAATAAAGTCGTGCTGGCGCTCGCCGGTGTAATGCTCGTTGCGCCGGTGGGCGCGCAAACCTTTCCCAATAAACCGATCCGCATGGTGTTGCCCTTTCCGGCGGGCACCAGCGTGAACGATGTGCTGGGGCGCGCGCTGGCGCAGCGCCTATCCGAGCAGCTCGGCCAGCAGGTGATTTTTGATAATCGTCCGGGCGCCGCCGGCACCATCGGCACCGAGTTTGTGGCCAAGGCGGCGCCCGACGGTTATACGCTGCTGGTGGCTGTCACCGGGGCGATGACCATCGCGCCGTTCGTGTACCCCAAATTGGGCTACGACTCGCTGCGGGATTTCGCGCCGGTGGCGATGGTGTCGTTGGCGCCATACATCATCGTCGCGCATCCGTCGGTGCCCGCGAAAAATCTCAAGGAGTTGATCGCGCTGGCCAAGGCGCGCCCCGGCGAATTGCGTTTTGCTTCGGCGGGCATCGGCAGCACGCCGCATTTGTGCACCGAGCTGATGTTGGCTCAAGCCGGCATCAAAATGCTACACGTACCGTACAAGGGCGGCACGCCGGCCATGGTCGATACCATCGCCGGCCACACCCAAGTCGCGTGCACCAGTGTCACCAATGCCGCGCCGTTCATCAAGCAGGGCAGGATTCGCGGCATCGGCATGACCACGATGCAGCGTTCCCCGGTGTTGCCTGATTTACCCACCTTCGACGAGCAAGGATTAAAAGGCTTTGACGTCTCGCAATGGATGGGCATCGTGGCGCCAGCGAAAACGCCGCCGCCCATTATTCAGCGGCTGCATCAAGAGATCACGCGCGCCATCAACAGCCCGGAGTACTCCAAATTCATCCAGGCGCAAGGCGCCGATCCGGCGCCGATGACGCCGGAGGCGTTCACCGCGGTCATTCGCGCGGACCTCGATCGTTGGGGTAAGCTGGTTAAAACGGCCAACATCACGGTGCAGTGAGCGTGCGCGAGTTTTGTAAGTATTTGATTTTATTTAATAATTTTTAAGGGCGCCATCGCGGCTGATGTAACCCGCACAAGAGCGCATACTGCGGTTTCTCCATGATCTGGAATGGGTCTTGGGTGGAGGAGAAGAAACCGATGGGGTTGGCAGGGTGCGAGCTTGGGCGCATTGCCGCGTCACTGACCTCGATGGCTGGGCTTGCCCGCAGCCATTACGTTTGCTCGGGACTACCCGGCTCGCGCATGCTGCCCGGTCTTCACAACGGCACTTCCTGGTTCGACGGGCTCGCCGCGGCGGACATGCCTAACGCCGCGTTCTGGCGCATGAATGCGCAAATCAACCGAGCCTGCGCCGAGCCGGCCTGCAACAACCGTTTAATCGAATGGGGCGCCGCGCCCGAAACCGGCGCGCCTTCGGCGCAAGCGCGAGCGTGTGTGCCGCAGGCGCGGCAGGCAGGGCCAAGTTCGCCAGGCTGCTTAAGCAAATTGTTCAAGGACACCGTTATTACGACAGGTGGTTGATTCATCCAAAAAAGGAGGAGCAGCGTGAGCATCAAGCAACGTTTTGCTGTGGCAGCAGGCGTATCAACCATGGCGATGCTGGGCGGCAGCGCGGCGTTTGCGCAGCAACCCTTCCCCAATAAGCCGGTGCGGGTGATCGTGGTATTCCCCGCCGGTGGCGCGACCGATGTGGTGTCGCGCCTAGTATTTCAGAAAGTGGGCGAACAAGTCGGCCAGCAGTTCATCATCGACAATCGCGGAGGCGCGGGCGGCACGCTGGGCGCCGCGGTCGCCGCCAAAAGTCCGCCCGATGGTTATACGCTGATGGTGTATTCGGCAACGCTGATGGCCAGCGCGCACTTATACAGAACGCTGCCCTATCACGCGCTCCATGATTTCACCGGCATCACATCGTTAACGCGTTTGGTGGGCGCGTTGGCGGTGCATCCGTCGTTGCCGGTGCGCAACGTTAAAGACTTGGTCGCATTGGCGAAAGCGCGCCCCGGCGAGTTGCGTTACGGCTCGGCGGGGATCGGCGCGTATCAACATCTGGCGGCGAGTTTTCTCGCCACCATGGCCGGCATCGACATGGCGCATGTGCCGTACAAGGGCGGCGGCATCGCCTCCACCGCCGCGGCCACCGGCGAAATCCAATTGATGCTCACGCCGGTGGCGGAGGTGCAGCCGCACCTGCAGTCGGGGCGGTTGCGGGCGATCGCGGTGTCCTCGCCCACGCGCACCACGCAATTTCCCGATCTGCCCGCGATCGGCGAAACGGTGAAAGGCTATGACTTCGTCTCATGGTTTGGCGCGTTTGCGCCCGCCGGCACGCCGCGGCCGGTGATCGACCGGCTCAACGCCGAGTTGCGAAAAGCCGTGGCGCACCCCGATGTGGCCGCGCGGCTCTCGGCGCTGGTGCTCGACCCGATGCATTCCACGCCGGAAGAGTTCGCCAAATTGCTCAAAGCCGAGTACGACAAGTACGAGCGCGTGGTGAAGCTTTCCGGCGCGCGGCTTGAGTAGGCGGTTATGCACATGACACGCATGCTGTTGGGTTTGCTGCTGCTCACGGCCGGCTCGCCGGCGCCAAGCTCAATGAAGCCTGGGGCCAGCCGGTGCTGATCGACAACCGGCCGGGCGCGAGCGCGGTGATTGGCACCGAACTTGCGGTGCGCTCGCCCGCCGACGGTTACACCCTGATGGTGATGGCGCCGCAGCCGATCGTGCTCAACAAAATTCTGTTCAAGAACCTCAAGTTCGACCCGGAAAACGATCTCACGCCGATTTCGATCAACCTGCTGGTGCCCAACTACATCGTGGTGCATCCCAGCGTGCCAGCAAAAAACTTGAAAGAATTGGTCGCGTTTGCCAAAGCCAATCGCGGCAAGGTGAGTTATGCCTCCTCCGGCAATACCTCGACCGGGCATCTCACCGGATTGCTGCTCAACAAAATGGCCGGCCTGGACGTGGAACACATTGGCTACAAGGGCAGCGCGCCGGCGACGGCGGATACGCTGGGCGGCCACGTGCCGATATTGATCGATCAACCGGTGCCGTCAATCGAACAAGTGCGCTCGGGGAAATTGCGCGCGATTGCGGTCGCACGGCGCAGCGTGTCGAAGCCATGCGTGAGGTGCCGACGTTGCGCGAATCGGGATTGCCGGACTTTGAATCAAGCACCTGGTTCGGTTTCGCCGCACCCAGAGGCACGCCGCCGGACATCATCACCAAGCTCTATGCGGAATTCGCGCTCATCATGGCGCTTTCCGAGGTGAAAGAAAAATTCTTGCCGCTGGTCTACATCCCGGTGTCGATGAACACCTAAGAAGCGCGTAAGCGCATTGCCGCCAACCGCGAGAAGTGGGGCCGCGTGATCGCCGAAACCGGGCTGAAGGTGACGCAATTACCTTCAAGGGCGGTTATTGTGAGCATGTGATTTTATTTTGGGAAACACGGAATAAGTTGATTGCGTTCATGGTTCGATGCTTCGAGGGGCTCAGCATCACCACGAACGCTATCAACAACTTACCGTTTGTCCTGAACTCGTCGAAAAACTTGTTCAGTGTTTCCCTGCTTATTACCCCGTAGCCCGCACATCCCCGCTAAGAATCTCAAACTCCGCCGTAGCCAGTTTATCCAGCCCCCAAAGCTGCTCCAACAACCGCTTGGCCCCCCGCTCCCCCAACACCGGTTCGGCCAGTTCCATGAACTTGCCGTTTAACTCCGCGTCGGTGAGCGGTTGTTCTGGATCGCCCTTGCGATGCGGCTGGAAGTGCGACAGCTTGCGGCCATCCACCGTTTCGATGTCGACTTGCGCTGCGCGTTGATTGGGGTAGCCAGCGGAAAGTTTGGGTTCGGCGACGCACACCACTTTTTTCATCAGCTCCCTCACCGCGCGGTCTTTCATGCGCTCGGGCAAAAATGCGTTCAACCGCACGCTGCCGTAGACCACCGCGTGTGCCACGGTGTATTGCAGGCTAAATTTGGCCTGATACTCGCCCTCGGGCGTGGCGTTGTCGATGATGTCAAGGCCCGCTTTGTAGGTGGCCAGCGTGATTTGTTTGATGTCGGCGGGTTTAAGCTTGTGCTGCGCGACCAGATGCAGCACGCCGTCGATCGACGGAAAGGTGTGGCCGCAGCAGCCGTGGTTTTTGAAGGTCATCACGTTGATGTGGTAATCGCTGCCCAAATCTTTGGTGACCTTGGCGAAATCGGGCTTGACGCTCATCGCGTGCGCAAAACCTTTTTTGCCTTCGATGATGTCGAGCGCGCCGGTGACACCCTTGGACGCCGCCAGTGCCGCCAGCACGCCCGCATCCGCCGCGTGGCCGCCGTGCAGCGGTTTACTCATCGCTTGCGATAAAAACGCTTGCTGCAAGCCCGCGGCAAACGTGCCCACCGTCGCTAGCGCATGCATGAATTGCTCGTGGTTCACGCGCAGCGCGGTCGCCGCCGATGCCGCCGCACCGAACGAACCGACGGTGCCGGTGGTGTGCCAAAAGTTGTAGTGCGAGGGCATCACTGCTTCGCCGATGCGCGTGGAGGTTTCATAACCCACGATCACCGCGCGCAGGAATTGCTCGCCGCTGGCCCCGCTACCCTGTGCGCAGGCCAATGCGGCGGAAATCGTCGGGCTGCCGGGGTGATAACCCGAGTCGCGGTGGATGTCGTCGAACTCCACCGAGTGCGAAGCCGCGCCGTTAATCAACGCCGCAGTGCGCACCGTCGCGCGCCGCCCGCGTGCAAGGCGTGCCTTGCCGCGATCGAGATCATCCGCAAACGCTTGCTCCAACAACGTCGCCGGCGCGACCAGGCTCCCCGGCAGCATCGCCGCATACCAATCGATCACCGCGCGCTTGGCGTGGTGGATCACCTCGGCGGGCAGCTTCGAAGTTTGTTCGCGTATGGCGTAGTCGGCGAGTTGTTGCATCAGCATGGCTTGCTCCTTGATTGAAGGCACGATACTAGCAGGCGTTGCCGCGCGGCCGGTATTAAGCGCATCGCGAAGCCCGGCATTGTAAATACGTAAGTAGTTGATTTAATTGAATAATTGCTGGGGGCCGCGAGCGGCACTGTTCAGCCCTGCGCGATCAAACCATCAACTGCGATTACACCTTCGCCCTGCTTCTTGACGATCAGCGGATTAATTTCCGCCTCGCTGATGCTGTCGATGTAAGCAAGCTGCGAAAACGCGCTGACGGTTTTCGCCAGTGCCGCGCAGTCGCCCATGGGCATGCCGCGGTAGCCGCGTATCGTGGCCAGCCCTTTGACTTCTTCGATCATGTTCGCGGCATCTTCCGCCGAAACCGGCGCAAGCCGCGAGGCAAAGTCTTTGTAGATTTCCGCCAGCACCCCGCCCACGCCGAGCACCACGACAGGCCCTACTTGCGGATCGCGCTTGAAGCCGAGAATGATTTCGGCCAAGCCCTTTTCCATTTTCTGCACCAGAATGCCGTTGATCTTGGCGGCCGGGTGCTTTTGTTTGACGCGTTCGAGGATGGCGCGCGCGGCTTGTTTTAACGCAGCGGCATCGCCAATGTTGAGCACCACGCCGCCGGCGTCGGTTTTGTGCGCGATGTCGGGAGAGAGGATTTTCGCCACCACAGGGTATTGCACATTCGCGGTTTTGTCGGGCGACTTGATCACCGCGGTTTGCGCCGCGCCCACGTTAAGCGCGCCGAACACGCGGCAGGCGTCGAATTCGTTCAACTGCTTGGTGCTGGCGGCGGCGAGCAGTTTTTTAGCTTCTTCAACGCGCGCAGTGTCGCGCGCGGGCTGGGTGATCGGCGGCCGCCAATCGCGCCACGCGCGAATCGCATCGGCGCAGGATTCCGGTGTGCGAAAGCCCGCGATGCCGGCCTCGCTCAAAAGGTTCAATGATTTTTCCGCGTGCGGCGCGAGAAAGGCGGCGATGATTTTCTCACCCGGTTTCGCTTCCACCACCGGCGCGACCGCGATTTGCGGGTGAAACTGCGCGCTGCTGCCGGCGATGGGGATCACCAGGTCGCAGTGGTCGGAGGCGAGCAGTTCGTTTAATACCGCGCTGTAGATTTCTTTTTTCGCACCCGCCAGCGTCAAGTCGGTGACGCGCGCGCCGCTGATTTTGATGTTGTGGCTGTTGGCCAGATTGTCGATCACCCGTTGCGTCGGGCCGACGACGTCGATGCCGAGCGTGCCCAGGCGATCCGCCACCGTTGCCGCGCCGCCGCCGGTGGTCGACATAATCGCCACGCGATGCGACTTCACAGGCCTTTTGCCCATGATCATCGGCGGCAGCTCGAACAGCGTTTCCAGATGATCGACGCGTAAAATGCCGTGCGCCTTTAAGAACGTATCGCACAACTCATCCGAACCCGCCATGGCACCCGTGTGCGAGGCCGCGCAATCCTGACCGATGGTCGAGCGGCCGAGTTTGAAAGCGATAATCGGTTTGCCGATTTCGTACGCGCGTTTGCCCGCGCGCGCGAGATGTTCGGCGTCGCGCAGCGTTTCCATGAACAACAAAATTGCCTTCGTGTGCGGGTCGTCCACCAGCATGTCGGTGAATTCGCCGAGCGCGATGTCGGCCTCGTTGCCCACCGACACCAGCTTGGAAAAACCCACGCCGCGCCCCAGCCCGCGCGACAGCAAGCCGCCGGTCATGCTGCCGCTTTGCGACACCACCGCGATCGGGCCGGGTTTGATGTCGAGATTTTCCAGCACCGCGTTGACTGACAGCGCGAGGTTGGTTTGGCTGCTGAATAAGCCGATGCAATTAGGCCCCACCAAGCGCACACCGCCCGCCTTGGCGATGCGTTGCAGTTCTTCCTGCATGGCTCGGCCTTCGGCGCTGACTTCGGCAAAGCCGTCGGTGTAAATCGTCACCACCGGGATTTTTTTTGCCACGCATTGTTCGAGCGCCTTCGCCACGCGCGCAGCAGGCACCATGATCAGCGCGTGATCGATGTCATCCGGCACCGCAGTGACATCGGGAAACGATTTTTCGCCGAAGATTTCGTCACGCCCCGGATTGATCGGAAACAACTTGCCCGCGTAACCGTAGCGGCGCATATAACGCTGCGGACGCGAGGTGTTTTTGGTGGCGTCGCTGGAAGCGCCGATCAGCGCCACCGAGCGCGGCGAGAAAATTTGTTGGCGTAGAACCGCTAAAGCATCGTTACTCATAAGTATTTGATTTAATTGAATATTTTTTTGATTAAAGAATCTTCGGCCAATCACGCCACGCGACATATTGGGTGCCTTGACGCTGCATGCTTTGGTGGCCGCCATAAACGACCGCTGGCGCAACGCCGCGTGTGCCGGCCCAGCCCGTCCACTTTGCCAGCGTGCGCGTCCAATCACTCGCGATGGTTGCGCCAGACTTGATTTCCAATGCGCGCAGTTTGCGGCCGTCCTCGACCACCAAGTCGATTTCGTCGCCCACGTTATCGCGCCAAAAATAGGCATTGGCCGCAAGCCCCTGATTGTAGCGATGCTTGAGCCATTCCGCGACGATCAGCGATTCAAACAAACCGCCGCGTGCGGCGTGTGTTTCCATTTGCGTGGCGTTGCGAATATCGAGTAGATAACTGGCGAGGCCCGTGTCGTAGAAATAGAGTTTGGGCGATTTGATCAGCCGCTTGCCGAAATTGGCGTGATAAGGCTGAAGCAGGAACACGATGTAGCCCGCCTCCAGCACGGTGAGCCACGCGCGCGCGGTGACATGCGAGATGCCGCAGTCGGCCCCGAGGCTCGACAGGTTCAGAATTTGCCCGCAACGTGCCGCGCACATTTTCAAAAAGCGCTGAAACCGCGTCAGGTTGGAGACCGCGGCGATTTGTCGCACGTCGCGCTCGACGTAGGTCATGTTGTAATTCGCGTACCACTGCGCGGGATCGACTCGCCGCGAAAATAGCGGTGGATACAAGCCGCGCCACAAAGCGGCCGGTAGCGATTGCTTGGCATGGGCGGCCGGCAATTCGCCCAAGGAAAACGGCAGTAACTGGATCAACCCAACACGGCCCGCCAGCGTTTGGGTGATGTTGCCCACCAGGCCAAACTGTTGGGACCCGGTCAGCACGAAACGTCCCGCTACGGGATGGCTGTCGACGATGGTTTGCAAGTAGGAGAATAAGGCCGGCGCTCGCTGCACTTCGTCCAGTATTGCGCCGCGCGGAAAACGCGCCAAGAATCCTCGCGCATCACTTGCCGCGAATGCACGTTCATCGGGATCTTCCAGCGAGACATAAGGTTTTTGGGGGAAGGTTTCCCGCGCCAGCGTGGTTTTGCCGCTTTGACGCGGCCCGGTGATGGCGACGATGGGGAAGCCGCGCGCGAGCTTGCGCAATGCGGGCGCGGCGTGGCGGGGAATAGGTGGCTGGGCCATGCGGAATTTTACACTTTGAAACTATGACTTTCAATGTGTAAAAACGGGTTTTACTGCACGCGACCCGCGGTGCCGCTCGGCTGCCCAGCCGGCGCTGCGCTTCGCGCCGTCTATTTCGCCTTATTTCGCCTTCGCCGGCCGCTGCGAAAACGCCCGCTCGAACACGCCCTCGGCGATGCGGTTCTTCAGAATCTCGATCGAGCCGCCGGCGATCATCCAGCCGCGGCATTTGCGAAAACAATATTCGACCAGGGTTTCTTCGGTGTAGCCGATGCCGCCCATGATTTGCATCGCCTCGTTGCAGCAATCGAAGCCCGCTTGATTGCAAAAGGCTTTGGCGATGGCGGTGTCTTCGGCCGACGGAATGCCGTTCACCGCGTTCGCCGCCGCTCGATAAATCAACAACTGCCCGGCGTCGAGTTTCATTTTCATGTCGGCGAATTTCCATTGGATGCCCTGGAATTCGCACAACAAGCGCCCGAACTGTTTGCGCGTCATTGCCCACTGCCGCGCGATTTCGTACGCATAACGCCCGAAGGCGAGCGAGCGCGTGGTGTTGCCGATGCGCTCGACGTTAAAGCCGGCGATTTGTTTTTTGAAGCCGCCCTCTTTGAGCAGCACGTTTTCCGGACCGACGTAAACGTTATCCAGATACGTTTGCACCCATTCCTCGCCGTTGAAAAATTTCGCCGCCGCCCCCTGCTTAAAGCCAGGCGAGGTGCGCGGGATCAACACCGAGCCGATGCCGCCCACGCCGGGGCCGAAGCGCACATAGGTCAGCATCACCTCCGCCGCGGTGGCGTGGGTTTGGAACACCTTCACGCCGTTGATGCGATAACCCGCGCCGTCGGGCGTGGCGCTGGTCACCAGATCGGTGACCGCGCTGCCCGCTTCGGGCTCCGTCATGCCGACGCAAATCACCGATTCGCCCTTGAGAATTTTGCTGAGATAACGCTGCTTCTGATCCGGCGTGCCGTATTCGGCGAGCACGCGCACAGGGCCGAAGTTGCCGGCTTGAATCACATCCGCGCTGCGCGGGCAGACTTCGGTCACCGCTTCAATGGCGAGAATCGCATCCATCAGCGAGCCGCCCTGGCCGCCGTCGGCCTCGGGAAACGCAATGCCCATCAGCCCTTGCTCGGCCGTCAGCTTGGCGACATCGAACGGGTGCTCGGTTTGATGCGCGCGCTGCAACGCGCCGGCCTTGAGATGCTTATCGGCAAAACCGCGTACGGCATCGCGGAACTGTTGCTGTTCAGGGGTAAGTCGGAAATCCATGGTGGGCGAAATGCGGAAGGGAGGCGCAATTGTCGCCACTCACGCCCCAATGCGCAAGCGGCGCGCTAAAATTGTTCGAGCTGATTGAGCGAAATAACAATGGTGGAGGGGCGACGGATGAATCGTGAACAGTGGGTGCAAGACAACAAATTCGCGCGCATGTGTGCATTGCTGTTGGTGATGGCGTGGCCGTGGGCGGTGGCTGCGCAACACTGGGCCCCCCAGCGCAACGTGCTGATCACCATCCCCAATGCGCCGGGTTCGGTCATCGATACCACCGCGCGCATCGTGCACAAGGCGATTCAGGATCACAAACTGATCCCGGTGACCAGTGTGCTGGTCAACCGCGCGGGGGGTGAGCAGTCGATCGGCTATTCGTTTTTGCATCAGCGCCCGAATGATCCGTATCACGTCAGTTGGGCCAACCCGGCGCTACTGAGTAATCACATCAGCGGCCGCTCGGATTTCAGCCATCGCGATTTCACGCCGATCGCCTATCTGATGGCCGATGGGTATGTGTTTGCGGTGCGCGCCGATCATCCGTTGAAGTCGGGCCATGATCTCATCGACGCCCTGCGCAAAAACCCCGAATCGTTGAACCTCGCGGTGGGCAACTCCACCCATCGCATCGTCATTGGCATGGTGCTGCAGCAGGCGAAGATCGACATCAAGCGCGTGAAAATGGTGGTGTTGCAGCAGGGCACGCAGGCCACCTCCGTGCTGGGCGGCCATGTCGATCTGGCGGTGTCACCGCTGCCGCAACTGTTGCCGCACTTGCAGTCGGGCAAGATGCGCGCGCTGGCGTTGAGCGCCACCAAGCGCAAGGGCGGCGTGCTCGCCGACACGCCCACCTGGCCGGAGCTGGGCTACAAAAACGGCACCTATCAAACATGGCGCGCGATGATCGCGCCGCGCGGGATCACGCCCGCGCAGGCGGCGTTTTGGGAGAATGTCATGCGCAAGGTGGTGCAGACGGAGGACTTCAAGGCCGCCGCCGCCAAATTCGAGTGGGATATCGAATTCAAGGGCGGCGCCGAAACCGGGCGTTTGATGGAAGACGAATACACCCGCACCAGGAGCGTGATGTCGTTTCTGGGGCTGATTAAAGACTAGGGCCTGTTAACAGCAGGCTCCGGCACGCGTGAACAGCGCACGGATGCATTAAAGCCCCCGCGCATCGCGCAGGGGTTAAAGCCAACGCCGCAGCACCAGCGCCAGCGCTTCATAACAGGCGTAATAACTCGTTTCCAACGCGCGTGTGCTGGGCAAGAAATCGCCCAGCGCCATCGGCTCTTTATGCAATTGCCCGCCGCCGGTGGGCGCGGGGGTGACTTGTAAACCGGCGGCCTCGAACTCCAGGCGCGCGCGCCGCACGTCGAAAAAGTGGGTCACCAGCAGCACGTGCGAGATGCCGTCGGCTTTGAGCATGCGCGCGCTGTTGCGCGCGTTTTCACGCGTGTTGCGCGATTGCGTTTCGGCCCAGCGCACGGCGGTGGCGAATTCCTGCTGCAGCGTGTTGCGCATCAGCTCGGCCTCTGGCGCGCCCTTGGACACCACGCCGCCGGTGGTGAGCAGCGGCAAGCCGTAGCGTTTGGCGAGGAACGCGCCATAACGCGCGCGCTCGAGCGATAAGCGCGAGACGGTGTCGCCGCCATAATCCGCGGCGTTGTGGCGGGTGCCGCCGCCGAGCACGACGATGGCTTGCGCGGCAACCGGTTGCTGAAGATCGAGCGCTTTTGCTCCGCCCACCGTTTGCGCGAGCCATGCGGCAACCACCGGCAGCGACAATGCCAGCAAACCTGCCATCCCCGCCCATGCCAGCGTTTTGCCGATGCGCGGGCGCCTGCGCAACAGCAGCAAACCGATCATTGTCAGCAGCAGCGGACCGGTCGGCGGCAACACCAGGTTGGCCAGTATTTTGCGCACCACCACCCAATCCATCATGGCGCGCGCTCAACCTTTCAGCGTTTGCGCAATATGCTCTGCCGCGCGCATGCCAAAGCTGACGCCCTTGATCAGCCCGCCGACATAACCGCCGCCACCCACGCCGCCTTCCAGACCGCCGGTGGTCGCGCCCACCGCGTACAAACCCTCGATCGGCGCGCCGCGCGTGCTCATCACGCGCGCATCGCCGTCGGTGAAGATGCCGCCGAAGGTATACGTCATGCCGGCACAAATCGGCACCGCGTAGTACGGCGGTTTGGCGATGACGGCGGGTTTGATCGGTTGGTCACTGCGTGCGGGGGCGAGTTGCGCCAGCGTGTTGTTGGCAAGTGCGGCGTTGTAAGCGGCAACGGTGCGCTCCAGCGGTTCGCGCGCGATGCCGGTTTTGGCGGCCAATTCGGCAAGCGTCGCCGCTTTGATGATGGTGCCGCCGGCATTGGCCAACTGCGGGTTGGCGGGGATGCGCGCGGTGCGGCCGGGGCCCGCCCAAATCGCCTCATCGAGAATCGCCCACGTCGAGAGCGGATTGGGCAATCGCGCGATGGTGTTGGCGACGAACACACCGCCTTGGCCTTCGTCGACAAAACGCTCGCCCGCGTCGTTGACCACGATGCCCACGGTGCCCAACTCATCGAGCTGTGGATACGGCCATACTTTGTCGTTGGTGAAGGCATCGCGCGAGAGCATGTGGCCGTAAAAATATTGAAGGTCCGAAAACCGCGCGTCCAGCTCACGCGCCATGCGCATGCCATCGCCGATGCCGGTGCCCGCGCCACGCGTTTTCACTTTCGCAAGATCGATGCCCATGTGCTCGCGCACCAGCGCGGCGTTGCCTTGATAGCCGCCGTCGGCGAGCACCACGGCACGCGCGGTGAACTGCTCTTTGTTCGCGCCCTCTTCGTTACCTCCCGCTTCAACGCCGACGCAACGCCCTTCGCGTTCCATCAGCGACAGCGCGGGCGTTTGGATCAGCCGGCCGCCGCGCTTTTGCAGGTTGGCGACGAGTTGCCGCAACGTCACATCCGGCCCGCGGCCTTTCCAGTCGAGCCCGGCGACGATCGGCCGCGGCGGCGCCAGCACATGCTGCTGCCACACAATGTTGCCGACGCGGATGTATTTCGCGCCTTCGCTTTGCAGCCAATCGATGGCGCGGCCCGCGGTGGTGGCCAACGCACGCGCAAGTTCCGGATCGGCCTTGCCGTTGGTCGCCGTTTTGATCACTTCCATCAAGCTTTCGGGTGGATCTTTGGCATTGTGCATGGCGATGTGCAACACGCCGCCGGAGTAACGCGAGTTGCACAAATACTGCGGCCCCTGGCCGCGTTCGAGCACGGCGACTTTCAACCCTTGCTGCGCGGCGCGATTGGCGGTGGCGAGGCCGGCGATGCCGCCGCCGATGATGACGACGTCGAAATTCGTTTCGTTACTCATGCTTTTTCGATTGACTGAGGTCGGTGATAAACCACTCCTGTCGTTCCCGCGCAGGCGGGAACCCAAAACACAGTAGCCCTGGAAACACCCTATGGGTTCCCGCCTGCGCGGGAACGACACGGATTAATTTTTTGGTCACGGCGCAGTTAGCGGTGTGCAACTTGAAAGGCGGTTGTGATACCGGCCAAGCTCGGAGTGATTTTAATGCACGCGGCGCGTTCTGCTAGACTGCGCACACTTGAGATTTTGGAGTCCATCATGTCATTTACCGGCCGCATCGGGCTGCTCGCGCCTTCCTCCAACACCACGGTCGAACCGGAGTTTTATCGCGCGCTGCCCGAGGGTGTGACGCTGCACGTCGCGCGCTTGCCGATCACGCAAGTGACGCCGGAGTCGATCGGCAAAATGGCGGATTCACTCGATGTCGAGTCGAAGCTGCTCGCCACCGCCGATGTCGACGTGATTATCTTGGGCGCGACAGCACCGAGTTTTTTGAAGGGTTTGGGTTACGACCGCGAGGTCAGCGAGCGCATCACGCGCGTCACCGGCAAACCGGCAACCACCACTTCCACCGCGCTGCTGGAAGCGATGAAAGTGCTGAACGTTTCACGCATCGCGCTGGGCTCCGCTTACAGCCCCACGGTCAACGACATCTGCGCGAGTTTTCTCGAAGCCAATGGCGTTACAGTCGTCGCCAAAGACGGCATGAACGTGATCGACAATCTCGAAATCGGCCGGCTCGATGTGCAGACCGCTTATGACCTCGGCAAAAAAATTAACACGCCCGAGGCACAAGCGATTGTGCTTGCGTGTACCAACTGGAAGACCATGGCGATTGTCGAGCGGCTGGAGCAAGATCTGGGCAAGCCCGTGTTGAGCACCACACAAGTCAGTATTTGGGGCGCGCTTAAAAAAATGGGCTATAACGGCAGCATCGCCGGATACGGCCGCTTGCTGCGCGAATGGGCTAGCGCGCCGCAACAAGCCACCAATAAAAATATCAATTAAATCAGATGCTTACCTATTCTTGTTGCGCAGCACCCAAGCCACGCCCAACGCCACCAGCACGGCCAGCATGAGGTAATCCCAGCCGTGCAAATGCGCGCCCGGCAGCCCATGCCCTTCATGCGCGAGTGCTTCACTGGCGGCGAACAAGGCCGCGGCGGCTAATCGGTACATAGCAAACCTTCCTTTTCGATGTGGGCGATCACGGCGTCGAGCCCGTGCCCGGTTTTAAGATTGGTAAAGACAAAAGGTTTTTTCCCGCGCATTTTGCGCGCGTCGCGATCCATCACCTCGAGCGAAGCGCCCACCATCGGCGCGAGATCGATTTTGTTGATCACCAGCAAATCGGATTTGGTGATGCCCGGCCCGCCCTTGCGTGGAATCTTGTCGCCGGCGGCGACGTCGATTACATACAGCGTCAAGTCGGACAACTCCGGACTGAACGTCGCCGCGAGATTGTCGCCGCCCGATTCGATGATGATAAGGTCGAGCGCGTCAAAGCGCCGGTTCAAGCGCGCCACCGCTTCAAGATTGATCGAGGCATCCTCTCGGATCGCGGTATGCGGGCAGCCGCCGGTTTCGACGCCGATGATGCGCTCGGGTGCTAACGCTTGGTTGCGCACCAAAAACTGCGCGTCTTCCTCGGTGTAAATATCGTTGGTCACCACCGCGATGTTGTACTTCTCGCGCAGCGCGCGGCACAGCGACAAGGTGAGCGCGGTTTTGCCGGAGCCCACCGGGCCACCGATGCCGACGCGCAGAGGTTGTAGAGGTTGCGTGGGTGTAGTCATGATCGGAAGAGTCGGCTGTATTGCGTTTCATGTTGACTGGAAAGCAGCGCCAAACCGGGCGCGAAGTTCGTCAGTTCGTGATCGCCGCGCGCGGCCGCCGCTTGCGCGAAGGTGTCAAGCCGCGCACCGAGCGCGAGCAAGATTTTTTGTCCGGCGGTTTGGCCCAGCGGCACGGCTTTCACCGCCGCCATCACCTGATTTTCCAGCCACGACCACAGGTAAGCGGTGAGCGTGGCATGGGTGTCGATGTGCCAGTGCGCGCTAGCCCAGGCGTAGGCTGTGGGGTAGGCGGGTTCGTTCATGCTTTGTAGTTGCGTGAACCGCGCCGTGTTTTCTTCACTGAGTTCGGCTAGCAAGCGCGTCAATGAATAGCCCATTTGTACCGTCTCCGCGCGTAGCTCCGCGGATTCGCGGCTCGCCAGAAAGAACGCGTTCCATTCCGCGACCGCGGCGAAATCGTGCTCGTCCCACGCGCGGCGTAATCGCACCAACACGGGCGCTTCCATTGTGGCAACGCTGAGTTCGAGCACATCGCTGATCCAAGTTTGCGCGCTTTGCGCATCGCGCACGAGGCCCGCTTCGACCGCAGCTTCGAGCCCTTGCGAATAGCTATACGCGCCCACCGGCAGCGTGGGGCTGGCGAGTTGCAGCAGTTTGGTGAGGCGCGTGTCGGTCACGGCGATGCTCTGTAAGTATTGGATTTTATTTAATATTTTTTGAGGCGTATTCGTGGATGCGTGCGCCGCGCGGGGGCTCGTCGCTGTGATGATGGTGGCCGCCGCCGTGCGCACCATAGGCGCCCGCCTCGGGTTCGAACGGCGCCTGCAGCGGCGTTAACGTCGCGCCCAAACAGCGCAACATGTCTTCCAGAACATGATCGGCGGCGATGCGCAAAAAACCGTCACCCACTTGCACTGGCACGTGGCGATTGCCTAGGTGATACGCGGCGCGCGCAAGTTCGGTGGCGTTGGCGCAGACGATGTGCACCACGGCCTCGGGCTCGGCAATCACTTCGATGATGCGGCCGTCGGCGGCGAGCAATTTATCGCCGCCGCGCAAAATGTCGCCGCGCGGCAGCAGCAGCCACGCATCTTCGCCGCTGGTGAGTTTGGTGCGCAAGCGGCTCTTTTGGCGCAGGTCGAAGGGGAGGCGGAGTTGGCCGCTTGCCAACGAACCAGGTATCACCTTTGATGTGAGTTCGATCACCGTGCGTCTTCGTGTGCAAACAACACTGCTAACACTACCGTGTCGTTCCCGCGCAGGCGGGCACCCCCTCCCCCGGCGCAGCGGGGGGGCGTAGGAGGGGGGCACGGGTGCCTCCAGTGCAGCTGTGTTATGGGTTCCCGCCTGCGCGGGAACGACAGCATGGGGCTATTGGCGAACGCGATCATGGTTACGTCTCGTGTTTCAAAACAAAAAATACCGCTGCGCCATCGGCAACACTTTAGCCGGCTCGCACGTGAGCAACTCGCCATCCGCGCGCACTTCATACGTTTCCGCATCGACATCGACCTTGGGCTGCCAGTCGTTATGCACCATGTCTTGCTTGCGCACCTTGCGAATGTTTTTTACCGCTTCCAGCGGGCGCTGCAACTTAAGCGCAGCGACCGCGGGATTTTTCAACGCGGCTTTCGATACGAACGTCACCGCGGTATTCAACGCGCGGCCGTAGCTGCCGAACATCGGCCGGTAATGCACCGGCTGCGGCGTGGGGATCGACGCGTTGGGGTCACCCATCGCCGCGGCGGCGATCATGCCGCCCTTCACGATCAGCGAGGGTTTTACGCCGAAGAATGCTGGTTTCCACAGCACCAAATCAGCGAGCTTGCCGGTCTCAATCGAGCCGACGAGGTGGCTGATGCCGTGCGAGATCGCGGGGTTAATCGTGTACTTGGCGACATAACGTTTGACGCGCGCGTTGTCGTGCGTCGTCGGGTCGCCCTTGAGACTGCCGCGCTGCACTTTCATTTTGTGCGCGGTTTGCCAGGTGCGGATGATCACTTCGCCCACACGCCCCATCGCCTGCGAATCGGAGGACATCATGGAAAACGCGCCCAGATCGTGCAGGATATCTTCCGCGGCAATCGTTTCTTTGCGGATGCGCGATTCGGCGAACGCCACGTCCTCCGCGATCGCCGGGTCGAGGTGATGGCACACCATCAGCATGTCGAGATGCTCGGCAATCGTGTTCACCGTGTACGGCCGCGTCGGGTTGGTGGACGAGGGCAACACATACGCCTCGCCGCACACTTTGATGATGTCGGGCGCGTGGCCGCCGCCCGCGCCCTCGGTGTGAAAGGTGTGGATGGTGCGGCCCTTGAACGCCTTGATCGTCGCTTCGACAAAACCCGATTCGTTCAACGTATCGGTGTGAATCGCCACTTGCACATCCATTTTGTCGGCGACGGTCAAGCAATTGTCGATTGCCGCCGGCGTGGTGCCCCAATCTTCGTGCAGCTTCAATCCAATCGCGCCCGCCTTGATTTGCTCGGCGAGCGGCGCGGGCAAACTCGCATTGCCCTTGCCAAGAAACCCGAGATTCATCGGGAACGCTTCCGCCGCGCGCAGCATAGAGTGGATGTGCCACGGCCCCGGCGTGCAGGTCGTCGCGTAAGTGCCGGTAGCCGGCCCGGTGCCGCCGCCGATCATGGTTGTGACACCCGACATCAGCGCTTCGTCAATCTGCTGTGGGCAGATGAAATGAATGTGCGTGTCGATGCCGCCGGCAGTGACGATCATGCCTTCACCCGCGATCACTTCCGTGCCCGCGCCGATGGGGATGGTGATCGCGGGCTGAATGTCGGGATTGCCTGCTTTGCCGATTTTCCAGATGCGCCCGGCTTTGATGCCGATGTCGGCCTTGACAACGCCCCAATGGTCGACGATCAACGCGTTGGTGATTACCGTATCGGCAACCTTCGCCGAGGTGAGTTGGCTTTGCCCCATGCCGTCGCGGATGACCTTGCCGCCGCCGAATTTCACTTCCTCGCCGTAGGTGGTGAAATCTTTTTCGACTTCGATCCACAGCTCGGTGTCGGCAAGGCGCACGCGGTCGCCCACCGTGAGGCCGAACATTTCGGCGTAGGCTTGGCGAGTGATTTTCATTTGAGCGCCCCCATCACCTTGCCTTGAAATCCATACACCTTGCGCGCGCCACTTAATGCAACCAACTCAACCGTGCGCGACTGCCCCGGCTCAAAGCGCACCGCCGTGCCGGCCGCGATATTCAATCGATGACCGCGCGCTTTTTTACGATCGAACTGCAGCGCGTCGTTGGTCTCGAAAAAGTGGTAATGCGAGCCGACTTGAATCGGCCGGTCACCGCTGTTGGTGACCGTAAGCGTGATCGTTTTGCGGCCGACATTGAGTTCGATGTCGCCTGCTGCTGCTTGAATTTCGCCGGGGATCATCGTTGATCTCGTAAAATTATAAGTATTTGATTTTATTGACTATTTTATACAATCGGGTTGTGCACGGTGACCAGCTTCGTCCCATCGGGAAACGTTGCTTCGACTTGTATCTCCGGAATCATCTCTGCCACACCGTCCATCACCTCATCACGCTTTAACAACGTCGCGCCCCAACCCATCAACTCGGAAACGCTCTTGCCATCGCGCGCGCCTTCCATGATTGCAGCGGTGATAAACGCCACTGCTTCCGGGTAATTAAGTTTCAGCCCGCGCGCGCGGCGCCGCTCGGCCAGCAACGCGGCGGTAAAAATCAGCAACTTGTCTTTTTCTCTGAGCGTGAGTTCCATTGCCGTTCCTAAGACTTCAGGTGTTCCTTCATGTATTCCAGATGCGCGGTATCACCGCTTCGCGCCCCACGATCATCGGACGCAGCACTTGCCACAAGGCCGCGAAATAATGTTTCGCGGCTTCACTGGCGTCGCCCAGGTAGCGCGCCACCAGCACGCCGGGCAATCGCGTCACCGCCGTGTCGCCAACGCGCGCCTTAAGTGCGCGACACGCGGCGATATCCACGGCCTCAATATTTTCCGCCGCGGCAACCAACGTGCCGCACACGGTTTTGCCCGCGAGTCCGGCGCACGAGCGTGTGAGTAAACCATCCGCGGGAATCGCGGCACGCTCGATCCATAACGGTTTACCCGCACACGATAGCCGCATTGCCGAATGACACGCGCCGCGTGTAAAACGTTCGCCCGACCCCGCGCGGCCCAAGCACAACACCTCCCAGCCGATGTAACGCGCGCCTCGCTGCAATTGCACGTCGGTCTCCAATCGCGCCAAGGCGCCGTCGAACACAATGGTTTCCTGCGGCAGCCATTCGAGGCTGGCGTGCGCATCCACCACCAGGGTGTTGCGTTGCCGCGCCCATGCACCGGTGGAGCGATACCACTTGGCCGCCCCCGGCGTGGTGAGCAGCGCTTGGCTGTGCCTGCTGGCGCGCACGTCGATTTCCAGATGATCGCCACTAGCAATGCCCGCCGGCGGATGCACGATGATGTTGTGGCACACCGCGCCTCCCTCGGGATACAGCGCTTTTTGCACCACCAGCGGCCCATCGTGACGGCGCGCGGCGAGAACGGTGCGCCCTTGCAAGTCCGCGCGCCGCTCGTAATGCAACGCAAGTTGTGCGTGCCAGGCGCGGGTGAGCGGGTTGAGCGGCCGTTCGATGAGTTGCATGGGGTGATCATACTGCGAGCAGCGAGCGTACGCCGTCCTTGTCCATGTCCGCGCCGGGGCCGCGTGCGATGATTTCGCCGCGTTCCATCACCAGGTAATGGTCGGCGAGCGAACGCGCGAAATCGTAATACTGCTCCACCAGCAAAATCGCCACTTCGCCGCTGCGCGCCACCGCCCGAATGACGTCTTCGATCACCTTGCGCTGGGCGAGAATGCGAATCGCACGCTCGATATCCTTGATGATCGAGGGTTGGATGCCTTCGGTGGGCTCGTCGAGAATCAGCAGCTTCGGGTTCATCGCCAGCGCACGGCCGATGGCGAGTTGTTGTTGCTGGCCGCCGGAAAGGTCGCCGCCGCGGCGATGCATCATTTGCCGTAACACCGGGAACATTTCAAAGATGCGCTCGGGCACCTTCGCGCCGCGTTTGGCGGCGGCCAAGCCCATTTGCAGATTTTCCTCGACGCTCAGGCGTGGAAAAATCTCTCGTCCCTGCGGCACATAACCAATGCCGGCAGCCGCGCGTTCATACGGCGCGGCACGCGTGATGTCGCGGCCCCCGAATTGGATGTTGCCGGTTTTGGCGGGCACCAGACCCATCAGGGTTTTCAACAGGGTGGTTTTCCCGACGCCGTTGCGGCCGAGGATAACCGTCACCTCCCCCGGTGGCACCTCGAAGGCGAGGTTACGCAGAATGTGGCTGCCGCCGTAGTATTGGTTCAAGCCGGTTACCGACAACATGTCATCGCCCGCATCAGCGGCCCAAGTACACTTCGATCACGCGCTGATCGTTTTGCACGTCGCTCATTTTGCCCTCGGCCAGCACGCTGCCCTCGTGCAGCACAGTGACCTTGCGCGCGATTATTTCGACAAAGGCCATGTCGTGCTCCACCACCACCAGCGAGTGTTTGCCGGCCAGTGATAAAAAAAGCTCCGCGGTGCGCTCGGTTTCATCGTCGCTCATGCCTGCGACTGGCTCGTCGAGCAGCAACAGCTTCGGCTCCTGCATCAACAGCATGCCGATCTCCAGCCATTGTTTTTGGCCGTGCGACAACAAGCCCGCCTCGCGATCGGCGCTGTCGGTCAAGCGGATTTGCCGCAACATCTCGGCGATGCGGTCGCGTTGTTCGCTCGACAAGCGGGCGAACAGGCTTTGACGCACGCGCTTATCGGCCTTCATCGCCAGTTCGAGATTCTCGAATACCGTGTGGTGCTCGAACACCGTGGGCTTTTGAAACTTGCGGCCGATGCCGGCATGCGCGATTTGCGCTTCACTCAAGCGCGTAAGATCGATGGTCTGGCCGAAAAACACCTGGCCGTTGTCGGGCCGCGTTTTGCCGGTGATCACATCCATCATGGTGGTCTTGCCCGCGCCGTTGGGGCCGATCACGCAGCGTAATTCACCCACGTCGATGTCGAGTGTGAGCTTGTTCAGGGCCTTGAAGCCGTCGAAGCTCACGGTGATGTCATCGAGGTACAGTACCGCGCCGTGCGTGGTGTCGAGGGCGTCGGTGACCACGCGCGCACCGGCGGTGTCGCCCACGCCCGCCGTGGCATGTGTCGCATGTGTCGCATGTGCCGGGGCGTTCACGCGCGCCGCCCTTTGAACGCTTTACCGCGCAGCAAGCCGACGATGCCATTGGGCATGAACAGCGTCACCAGAATAAACATAAGCCCCAGCACAAACAGCCAATATTCCGGCAGAAACTGCGTGAAAAAACTTTTTGCGCCGTTGACCACGGCAGCACCCACGATCGCGCCGCTCAGGGTGCCGCGGCCGCCGACCGCCACCCAAATGGCGATTTCAATCGAGTTGGCCGGCGACATTTCACTGGGGTTGATGATGCCCACTTGCGGCACATACAGCGCGCCGGCGACGCCGCACAGAACCGCCGACAACGTCCACACGAAAAGTTTGTAATGCAGCGTGTTGTAGCCGCAAAACATCACGCGCTGCTCGGCGTCGCGGATCGCGGCGAGCACGCGGCCGAACTTGGACGTCACCAGATAGCGGCCCAGCAGCAGCGTGCCGATCAGCACCGCGCCGGTGAGGGTGAACAACACCATGCGCGTTTGCGGGGTGGTGATGGCGTGACCGAGGATGCGCTTGAAGTCGGTAAAGCCGTTGTTGCCGCCAAAGCCGGTTTCATTGCGAAAGAACAGCAGCATCGCGGCGTAGGTCAGCGCCTGCGTAATGATCGAAAAGTACACACCCTTGATACGCGAACGAAACGCAAAATAGCCGAACACGTAGGCCAACACGCCCGGTACCGCCACGATCAGCAGCAACGTCCACAGAAACGAATCGGTGTTCCACCAATGCCATGGCAGTTCGCGCCAATCGAGAAACACCATGAAGTCGGGCAACTCGCTGGCGTATTGCCCATCGCGGCCGATCTGGCGCATCAGATACATGCCCATGGCGTAGCCGCCCAGCGCGAAAAACAAGCCATGGCCGAGCGACAGGATGCCGCAGTAACCCCAGATCAAATCCATCGCCAGCGCCACGATGGCGTAGCACATGATCTTGCCGATGAGCGTGATCCAGTAGGCGGAGACGTGAAACTCGCTATGCGGCGGCACCACCAGATTCAGCAATGGAAAGAGTACAAACAGCACCGTGCCGCAAACGGCCAGCACGCTCCAGCCCTTGGCGCCATAGAGCCGCGTGAAGGCGCTGGTCAACGGACCGCTCATGTTTCCACCGAGCGCCCCTTCAGCGCGAACAGGCCTTGCGGGCGTTTTTGAATGAAGATGATGATGAACACCAGCACCACGATCTTGGCGAGCACCGCGCCCGACCATGATTCGAGCAACTTGTTGGCGAATCCGAGACCGAACGCCGCGTACACCGTGCCCGCGAGTTGCCCCACGCCGCCCATCACCACCACCATGAAGGAATCGACGAGATAGCCCTGGCCCAGATCGGGCCCGACGTTGCCGATTTGGGATAAGGCACAACCGGCGAGCCCGGCGATGCCGCAGCCCAGGCCGAAGGCAAGCGTATCGACACGCGCGGTGGGCACGCCCACGCAGGAGGCCATGGCGCGGTTTTGCGTAACGCCGCGCACGTAAAGCCCGAGCCGGGTCCGCGTCAGCGTGAGCCACATGCCGATCAACACCGCCGCGGCGAAGATCAGGATCACAATGCGATTCCATGGCAGCACCACATTGGCGAACAGCTCGACGCCGCCCGACATGAAGGCGGGGTTGGCGACCTGCACGTTTTGCGCGCCGAAGAGGGTGCGTACCGCTTGCATCAGAATGAGACTGATGCCCCAGGTTGCCAGCAGCGTCTCCAGCGGCCGCCCATAAAGCCAGCGGATCACCGTGCGCTCGAGCACCATGCCCACCAGCGCCGCGGCGATAAACGCCACCGGTACCGCGCACGCCAAGTACCAATCGAAGGCGCCGGGGAAATGGGTGAGAAACGCATTCTGCACCACGAACGTCGCATACGCGCCGATCATGATCAGTTCACCGTGCGCCATGTTGATTACACCCATCAGGCCATAGGTGATGGCCAACCCCAGCGCCGCCAGCAACAGGATCGAACCCAGGCTTACGCCCGCAAAAAACAAGCCCGCGCGCTCCCCCCAGGCCAGGCGGTTTTCCACCTTTTTCAAACTGGCTTGCGCCGCGATGCGCACATCGCCATCGGTTTCACTGTCAAGCACGGCGAGCAGCAAGGCCTTGGCGTTGGCCGCGCGCGATTCGCTAAGCGTCAGCACGGCGTCAAGGCGGGTCTTGAGGTCGCCGGATTTAAGGTTCAACGATGCGGCGATGCCTTGCAGCAGCGCTTTAATGTCGGCATCGTTTTCACCGGCCAGCGCCTTTTGCACCAGCGGCAACGCGGACGCATCGGCCGCACTCGACAATTCCCTGACTGCGGCAAGACGCGTTGCGCGCTCCGCTGACGCCAGGTTGAGCGCGGCCAGTGCATTGGCCGCCGCGCCGCGCACGCGGTTATTGAGCATGACATCTTCGCGCCCGTCCGGGAGCGCGGTAACCTTCTCGCCGGTGACAGCGTCGAAGGCCTCCTCGTCTTTTACGATCAGCACGCGTTTGCCGGCGATTTGCAATTCACCCGCGCCGAGCGCCGCGAGTACCTGCGCCGCGCGCGGATCGCCGCTGGCGAGCAAGGCATGAATCGCTTCGATGCGTTCCTCGCCTTCGCCCAGCGCGAGTTTTTCGACCGCGCCACGTTCGAGCGCTATGGCCGGACGCACCGCTACCATGTAGCATGAAAGCAGTGCGGCGATCAGCGCCACGAGGGCTGGTGTTTGAGTTTTGCCGCGCATCAGTAGTGTCCGGACGTTAATCGAATAAATTCAATTGGTTAGCGGACATGTCCGGAATTTCGTCGGCGACGATTTTGTTAAGTAGTTGATCCAATGGCATTTTCT
>Ga0194132_10004399_pt1 | contig 23952 bp, 18 predicted proteins | sample TA2KigOf80mmetaG_FD_148612 | JGI IMG/M metagenome (GOLD analysis project Ga0194132, IMG submission 148612) | Freshwater microbial communities from Lake Tanganyika, Tanzania - TA2015054 Kigoma Offshore 80m | ecosystem: Environmental > Aquatic > Freshwater > Lake | place: Tanzania: Lake... | reverse complement strand
GCTCGGCAATCACATCATGGGGACCACACCCATTGGCTACCAGCATTTCACGCCGCTCACCATCTTGTTCCGCGAGTATATCGTCCTTGCGGTGCGCGCCGATTCCCCGATCAAAAGCGCCGCCGACCTGGCGGCGCGCCTGGCCAACGACGTGAACTCGGTGAGCTTTGCACTGGCCTCGGCCAGAGGCAACCACAACCACATCGTTGCCGGCCTGACGGCGAAAAGCGCCCGCGCCGACCCCAAGGCGGCGAAAGTCGTGGTCTTTAACTCCGGCGGGCAGGCCACCACGGCGGTGCTCGGCGGGCACGTCGACGTTGTCGCATCCGCGCCCGCCAACATGGCGGGCCACCTCGAAGGCGGAAAAATTCGCGTGCTTGGACTGAGTGCCCCGCGCCGGCTGCCGGGCCTGTTCGCGAATGTGCCCACCTTCAGGGAACAAGGTCTTAACGTCGAATTTTTCGCCTGGCGGGGGCTGGTGGCGCCGCGCGGCCTCACCGCGGCTCAACTCGCATTCTGGGATGATGCTTTCGCCAAAATCGTCGACTCGCCGGAATGGAAAAAAGAAGTCGAACGTAATTACTGGGATGGGCACTTTCTGCGTGCGGGCGCAACCCGCAAGCACCTGGACAGCGAGTATCAGATGACCAAGGACATCCTCGCCGAGCTCGGACTGACCAAGTAGCAAAACCGCCCGTCAATGCCGCTGCGGCGGCGGTGCGTGCTATTGTGTTTGGTACAAACCCGCGGCGCGAACGACGTGGCTCCATTTTTCGGCTTCGGCCTTGATGAAGGCGGCGAACTGCATGGGCGTACTGCCGACCGGTTCCGCGCCTGCGTTGCTGAAGTGTTCGCGCACGGCGGGATTGGACAGGTGCTGCACGGCATCCCGATGCAGGCGAGCAATGATCGCGGATGGCGTGCTGGCTGGGGCGAGCAACCCGGTCCAGCCGGTGATGACGACTTGCTTGAGGCCCGCTTCAATCATCGTGGGAACCTGCGGGAAAGCGCGGGCGCGGGCTTCACCGCAGGTTGCGAGCAAGCGCAGCTTTGCGCCGCGGATATGCGGTGTTACGCCAAACGCCGGCAAAAACATGAAAGTCGCCTCTCCGGAAATCAGCGCCGTTACCGCGGGTGTGCCGCCTTTGTAAGGCGCCTGCAGCGTCTTGATTCCTGAAGCGCGCCATGAGGTCAACACCGGAACCGGCGGCATGCGCGACGATCAGCCGAAGCGGACGGTTTGGATAATCCTCACCTGCCGCGCGCGGTTGCGCCGCGGCGCCGGTGATCGCCAGCAGCAACAGCAGAGAAAAACCGGTTTTCATGCACGGCCTCCATCGCTGCCGGGTGGTGTGGCCGCGGCGGGCATTTGCACAAAAACTTATGCAACGCCGGTGCCGCGCAAGCTCAACGCGGTGCGGCATACGACGGCACGCTATGCCGCGGCTGAAACGGCCCGATCGCGGCCATGTCGAGCTCGACCAGCGTCGGCCCGTGTTGGCGCAAGGCCGCCTGCAAGGCCGCGCCCAATTGATCCAGGCGCGTCACGCGCCAGTACGGCATAGGCGCGGATTTCGCCAGTAGCTCAAGCTGCGGCCCCAGCAGATGATCGTAAAAGCGGCGCCCGTCATAGGTCGCATCCTGGATGTGGCGAATGACGCCGTAGCCCTGGTCATTCATCACCAGAAAACACACATCGGGCTTTTCTTGCACCGCCGTCCACAGCTCGCCCAGGTTGAGCAAAAACCCGCCGTCGCCGCACATGGCGACGGTCTTGCGGCCTGGCGCCGCCAGCGCCGCGCCGATCGCCAGCGGCATGCCGGTGCCGATCGCCGCGCCCACGGAATAAATGCTGTCACGCGGGCCATAGACCGGGAAGATGCGATTCGCCCAGGTGGTTTGATGAAAGCTGATGTCGCGCACCCAAATCGCATCGCGCGGCATCGCATCGCGCACGATATCCGGCAGCGTTTGGTACGTGCCCAGCGTGCGGCGATAGTTGGCGACCGCCTCGGCCTTCACGCGGCCCACCGATTCGGCGTGGGCGTTGGCCGCGCGCCAATGACCGTCAAGCCGCTGCGCGAGCGCGCTCAAGGTGAGCGCGGCATCGGCATGCACGAATAGCGCGTTGGTGAAAGTTCTGCCATCGGCGCGCTGATCGACGTCGATGTGCACACGCCGCGCGGGCAAGGCCATGGCGCCGTCGCGCGTTTCGTGGCCGCGCACACGCGAGCCGGCGACGATCAGCAGATCGACCTCGGCGTAAAAGCGCTCGAACTCGGGCAAGGTGGCGAGCGGGCCGATCGACAGCGGATGATCCTCGGGCAGCACGCCGCGTCCATTCCAGCTCGTCGCGACGGGTATGCCCAATTGCGCCAGCCGCGCGATGGCGTAGCCGGCGCCGCGCGCGCCGTTACCGGTCCACAGCAGCGGGCGGCTGGATTGGCCGACCAGGCTCACCAGCGCATCCAGCGCCTGCGGCGCCGGCGCCAGCACGGGCGGCAGCGGAAGCGCCCATTGCGTCAAGGCGTGAGGGCGATCGATTTGCGCCATCTGCACATCGATGGGAATCTCCACGCTCACCGGCCCCATCGGCGGCGTCAGCGCTTGCGCCGCGGCGTGCATCAAGGTGCCCATTACTGTGGCGGCGCTATGCACCCGGTAGGCGGCCTTCGATACCGAACGCAACATCGCCAGTTGATCGGGCACGTCATGCACGGTGCCCACGTCGCGATCGATGAAGCGCGTCGAACTTTGGCTGGTGATGTGCAACACCGGCGAGCCGGCAAAGCGCGCCTCGACCAAGCCGCTGGCCGCGCTGGCCGCGCCCGGCCCGGTGCTGGTGATTACCACGCCGAGCGCACCGGATACCCGCGCGTAGGCATCGGCCATGTGCGTGCCGCCCATCTCACCGCGCACCATGACAAAGCGCGTGGCGCCGCGGCGGTTGATGGCATCCAGCAACGGCGTGTTGTGCACCGAGATGATGCCAAACGCCACGCGCACGCCGATGCGTTTGAGGCATTCCGCCACCAGATCGCCCACCGGAATTTTGCCGCTCATGATGATGTAGCCTTCGCCTTGGCGTCAGTCGAGCCTGATGTTCGCGGCCTTGATAACTTGCGCGAACTTCGCGAAATCCGCCGCCATCATCTGCGCGAATTCAGCGGGCGTGGCGATCAACGGTTGCGACCCCCAGCCGACGATGCGCTCGGTAATCTCGGGCAGCATCACGATGCGCGAGATTTCCTGGCCCAGGCGGTCGATGACGGGCTTCGGCGTGCCCGCCGGCGCCATGAAACCCTGCCAGGGTTGCAAACGAAAGCCGGGCAAGCCCGCCTCGGTGAACGTCGGCACCTGCGGCAGCATCGCGAAGCGTTTGTCGCCGCCGATCGCCAGCGGCTTTAAGCGGCCGGAGCGCACATGCGGCAGCGCCGACACCACCACCGCGAAATGCAAATGCACCTGCCCGCTCATGACATCGATCATCGCCTGCCCACCGCCTTTGTACGGAACGTGCGTGGTCCTGGTGCCGGCCAACAGGTTAAAGAGCTCGGCCGCCAAGTGATTCATGTTGCCGTTGCCGGAGGAGGCGTAAGTCACTTGCCCCGGGCGCTGCCGCACCAGCGCGATGAATTCCTTCAAACTGTTCACCGGCATCGCGGGGTGCACCACCAGCGCATAGTCGCTGCGCTGCACGGTCGCGATCGGCGCGAAATCCTTGACACTGTCATAAGGGAGGTTTTTCACCAACAGCGCGTTGATCACATGCGTGCCCGCGCCCAGCAGCACCAGCGTGTGCCCATCCGCCGGCGCCTTGGCCAGCGCCTCGGTGCCGATCGCGCCGTTTGCGCCGGGACGATTCTCCACCACCACCGGTTGCCCAAAGGTCTCGGTCAACTTGGGCCCGATCATGCGTGCCACCGGATCGATGCTGCCCCCGGGCGGAAACGGCACGATCAAGCGTATCGTCTTGCTCGGAAACGCCGTTTGCGCCAACACCGGTGCGCCGAACAGCGCCAGCGCGCACGCGGCGGCGAGTCTCATCCATCGACCGCGAATCACCATGGCTGGGCTTCCTTTCAGTCGGTGGGGGCGGCGGCGGCGCTACCCTCACCGCTGCCGGATCGTCTCCCCGGACAATCATTTTTTAGCGCTTTTTTCTGCAAGCCCCAATGTATCGCCGCCGCGTGGCAAGGTCAATCGAGCCCCAAAACGGACACCTGCGCCGCCGCTGCCGCCCCGTTTATGCGGGCGCACGCGCGGCAACACCCGGATAGCGCCCGCATCGCGATCTACTCGAGCTCGAACTCGCCATTCATTTCGACCGCGATGCCGCGCGGCAACGACATGCGCCCAACGGCTGAACGCGCGTGCCGGCCCCGGTCGCCCCCCAACAACTCGGACAACAGATCCGATGCCCCATCGATCACCTGCGGATGCTGGGCGAAATCCGGCGTGCCGTTCCCCCAGCGCCGGGAGCGCGGGCACCTCGATCGCCGAGAACGGCAAGTCTGTGCGGGTAGATGCACCTGCCACGCCGGCCACGCCGCGTCAAAGTCGTTCACATCGGTGTGAAATTGCTGGATGCGCACGACGTTCGCCAAGGTGGTACCGGGCACCTGGCATAACATCGGCTCAACCCGCTCATGACTCGCGCGCGCCGGCAAGCGCAGCCACCAAATGCGAAGGCGATCGAACTACTCGCCCGGCCTTAACAGTGTCAGCGGTATCAGCCGTTGTGTGCCCAGTAGAGCGCCGCGCCGACCACCACCAGCGCCACCGTGGCCCAGCCCAGGCCGTCGATGTGCGTGCGCAGTTGCGCTTCCATGCGCGCGCCGCCCCAGCGCATCAGGGCGGCCACCAGGAAAAAGCGCGCGCCGCGCCCCACCATCGAGGCGAGCGCAAATGGCAACAAGGCCATCGACAGCGCGCCCGCCGCGATGGTGAACACCTTGTAGGGTATGGGCGAGAAGCCGGCAATAAAAACCGCCAGCACGCCCCACCGGCCAAACCAGGCGATGGCGGTCTCGTAGGCGCTCCAGTAGCGGCTGGATTGCAACCAGGGTTCGATAGCGCTAAAGGCCAGCAGGCCAATGAAGTAGCCCAGCAAGCCGCCGGCCACAGAGGCCAGCGTGGTGATTAAGGCGTAGCGCCACGCCTTCTCCGGCCGCGCCAGCGCCATCGGCGCCAGCATCACATCCGGCGGAATCGGAAAAAACGACGATTCGGCAAAGCTCACGCCACCGAGGTACCAGGGCGCATGGCGATGGCGCGCCCATCGCATGGTGCGGTCGTAAAGCGGTGAAAAAAGTTTCATTTGCGGCGCGGTTTTTTGATGCCCGGCACTGTAGCGAAAGCACGCCGTGCCGTCAAAATCAGTACGCAGAGATCACGGCAAGCGCTGCGATTGGCGCAACGCGCCACACGTGCGGCGCGCCGGCTGAAAATTTTTGCAGCGGGCGCCGGCCGCTGCCGTGCGCATGCGAGCGTCATGGGTCACGGCGAGCCCGCAAGCAGGTGTCGTGCGCTCGCCGATGAAAGGCTTAAAGCGCAAATCATCATGAAATAAAAAACATAATTAAGTCAAATACTTACATAAATTCCTTGCAGCGTGTTTTGTGCTCCGGCGCAAGCAGCGACCAAGGCCGCGGCCGTCAGCGCGGCATCCAGCCCATGCGGCGCAGCATGAGCTTCTCCAGCTCCAGCACGAGCAGCACCGACGCGCCGACGGCAACGATGAGCATGCCGGTGGTGAGCGGCAGCGCGGTGCTGGCGAAGAAGGCCTGCATGAAAGGCGCATAGGTGAACAGCAACTGCAGCACGAACACCGCCGCCACCGCAGCCAGCACGCGCGGCGTGCCCTTGACGCCTTCGAGCGTGAACGACGGGGCTTTCAGGTAGCGCACACTGAATAGATAAAACACCTCCATCGCCACCAGCGTGTTGACGGCCACGGTGCGCGCGGTGTCGACGTCCATCCCCTGCTGTCTCGCCCAGGCGAACATGCCGAAGATGCCGGCCAAAAACAGCGCCGAGACCAAGCCGATGCGCCACAGCACAAAAGGCGAAAGCAGCGGCTCCTGGGGCGGCCGCGGCGGGCGGCGCATGACGTCGGCTTCGGTCGGCTCGAACGCCAGCACCAGCGCCAGCGCCACCGAACTCACCATGTTGACCCACAGGATTTGCACCGGCGCGATTGGCAGTGCAACCCCGATCAGCACCGCCAGCAGCAGCGAGGCCGCCTCGCCACCGTTGATCGGCAGCAAAAAGGTCACGGTCTTCTTCAGGTTGTCGTAGACCGTGCGCCCCTCCTCGACCGCGTGCGCAATGGAAGCGAAGTTGTCGTCCGCGAGCACGATCGCGCCGGCCTGCTTGGCCGCCTCGGTGCCCTTCATCCCCATCGCCACGCCGACGTCGGCCTGCTTGAGCGCGGGCGCATCGTTGACGCCGTCGCCGGTCATTGCCACCACCTCGCCGTTGGCTTTTAGCGCCTGCACCAGGCGCAGCTTGTGCTCGGGGCTCGCGCGCGCGAACACGCGCGTGCCGCGCACCAACTCACGCAGCCGCGCATCGTCGGCCTGTTCGATCTCGGGGCCAGTCACCGCCGTCAGATGTTCTCCCATGCCAAGCTGCCGGGCGATGGCGCCCGCGGTCACGCCATGGTCGCCGGTGATCATGACAACGCGGATGCCGGCCTCGCTGCACTGCGCCACCGCCGCGATCGCCTCCTCGCGCGGCGGATCGATGATGCCGACCAGGCCAAGCAGGGTGAGCCCGCTGGCGATGTCGGCGTGGACTAGGTCCTGCTTGCCCGCCGCCAACTCGCGCCGCGCGAGTGCCAGTAAACGTCGCCCGGCGCGCGCCTGCGCCTCGATCGCCGCCTGCCAGTAGGCCAGGTCGAGCGGCTCGGCGCGCCCCGCGCCGCCGAGCTGGTCGGCGCACATCGCGATCACGCGTTCGGGCGCGCCCTTGAGCAGCGCCACCGTCGCGCCGGCGCCCTGCGAGCCTTGGTCCGCGCCATTGACCGGGTGCAGGGTGGCCATGTAGCGGTGCTCGGATTCGAACGGGATCACTTCCAGCCGCGGCCGATCAAGCTGCAGCTCGGCCGGGTTGAGCCCGGCCTTCATCGCCAACGTCAGCAACGCGCCTTCGGTCGGGTCGCCGGTCAAGCGCCACTGGCCGCGTTCGTCTTCGTGCACACGGGCGTCGTTGCAGAACGCGGCGACCTCGGCCAGCGCGGCAGCCGCCGGCACGCGCGCGCCAAGCTGGCCCGCGGCTAGCGGCGCGCCATCGAGCCGCAGCGCACCGGTAGGCGCGTAGCCGGCGCCCTCGATCTCGAGCAACGCGCCGGCGGTCACCACCTGCTGCACCGTCATCTCGTTGCGGGTGAGAGTGCCGGTTTTGTCCGAGCAGATGACGGTCACCGAGCCCAGCGTCTCGACCGCCGGCAAGCGGCGGATCACCGCGTGGCGCGCCGCCATGCGCTGCACGCCGATCGCCAGCGTGATGGTCATGATCGCCGGCAGGCCCTCGGGGATCGCCGCCACCGCCAGGCCGACCGCAGCCATGAACACCTCGTCCGCCGCCATGCCGCGCACCACCAGGCCAAAGGCAAAGAGCAGCGCTGCGGTGCCCAGGATGATGAAGGTTAGCGTGCGGCCAAAGTCCGACATCTTGCGCAGCAGCGGCGTGGTGCCGGCTTCGACCGTCTCCAGCATCTTGCCGATGCGGCCGATCTCGGTCGCCGCGCCGATGGCCACCACCACCGCGCGCGCCTGGCCCTGCGTGACCAGGGTGCCGGCGTAGCCCATGCAGGCGCGGTCGCCGATCGCGGCGTCTGCGGCCACCGCTACGCTACCCTTTTCCACCGGCACCGATTCGCCGGTGAGCGCCGCCTCGTCGATGTGCAGGTTGCGCGCGCGCAGCAGCCGCACATCGGCCGGCATGCTGTCGCCGGAGGCGAGCAACACGATGTCGCCCGGCACCAGCTCGGCAGCGTCGATTTCGTGCTGATGGCCGTCGCGCAGCACCATCGCGTGCGGCGCGAGCATGTGGCGGATCGCCTGCAGCGCGCGCTCGGCCTTGCCTTCCTGCACAAAGCCGATGACGGCGTTGAGCACCACCACCGCCATGATCAACGCGGTGTCGACCCAGTGGCCCATCAGCGCCGTTACCAGCGCCGCGGCCATCAGCACGTAGAGCAACAGGTTGTTAAACTGGCGCAGCAGGCGTTCGAGCGCGCTCGGCGGCTTGGCCTCGGCGAGCCGGTTCGCACCGTGCTCGGCGAGCCGGCGCGCCGCCTCGGCCGCGCTCAGGCCGTGTTCATCGGCCCGCAATGCCTGCAGCGCGTCGCTGGCGCTGCGCGCGTGCCACGCGGGCGCGCGATTCACGCTCGGCTCAGACATGGGCAGCGACGAGCGGCCGAATCATCGGCTGACAGTCCACTTGATTGCGCCAGCGTATGCGCAGGGCGCAGAGGAATTTCATATTCACTTTTTTCATACTGGGCACTGTAGCGAAAGCGTACACCGCGGTCAAAACGAGCACGCACCGGGCGAGCGATCCGCGAATACACGTATTGCGCGGCATGCCGGCACATGATGGCCGACCGCAACCAGTACTTCGCGCACACAAGACCGGACGCCATCGGCGGTGCGTACGCCGGCCGTAAGCCGACACGCATCCCCCGGCCCATCTGCACTACCGGGCGGCGGCACGTTGAGGAAACACCACTCGAATCGGGCTCAATTGATGCTTATGCCGGCCGAGCGGATCACTTTGGCCCACTTGGCCACCTCGGCGCGAAAGTAGGCAGAGAACACCTCGGGCGAATTGCCCACCGGCTCGAGCCCTGCGGCGATCATGCGTGCCCGCAACTCGGGCTGCGCAATCGAGCGGGCGATTTCCTCATGCATCGCCGTCACCGCGCCGCGCGGCGTGGCGGCGGGCGCGAACAATGCATACCACACGTCGTTGGCAAAGCCGGGAACGCCGGCTTGCGCAACGGTCGGCAGATCGGGCACCGCAAGCGAGCGCTGGCCACTGGTTACGGCCAGGGCGCGCAGGCGGCCCGCCTTGACGTGCGGCATGGTCGAGACCACGCTCGATGCGGTTGCCCAGACGCGGCCGGCGACCAGGTCAATGATGCTCGGGGCCGTTCCCCTGTACGGCACGTGGACCATCTGCACGCCTGTCATGATCTGCAGCAGCGACATGCCCATGTGCGCCGGGCTGCCGTTTCCCGACGAGGCAAACAGCACTTCGCCGGGGCGCGCTTTCGCCAGCGTGATCAGGTCCTTCACCGATTTCACCGGCAGCGTTGGATGCACCACCAGCACACTCGGCGCCACCGCGACCAGGCTGACCGCTGCGAAATCCTTCACCGCATCGTAGGGCAGCTTCTCGTAGAGAGTCGCCGTGCTCGCGTGTCCGGAGGAAGCCATGAGCAGTGTATGGCCGTCCGCCGCCGACTGCGCAACCGCCTCGGCGGCGATCGTGCCGCCGGCGCCGGGACGGTTCTCGACCACGACCTGCTGGCCCCACGCGCGCTGGAACTGCTGCGCCACGATGCGTGCGGTGGTATCGACGCCGCCGCCAGCGGCAACCGAGACGATGATGCGGATCGGCTTGACCGGGTAGCCCTGCGCCAGCGCCGGATCGGGGCCCGCCATGGCAACCAGCGTCAACATCGCTGCCGCCGAGCCCAGCGTTCGATTCATGTCGTCTCCTTCGTCGGTATGGATCTCAAACGCACTTTACATCCTCCATCATCGATCACCAAACCGCCGGTTGGCGCCGCGCGCAGCGAAGCCCGACTTTTTCGCGTGCGGCTCAATCCAAGCGCAGCCCGGCGGCGTTGACCGCCTTACCAACGCGGCCGAAGTCGCGCTCGATGTAGGCGGCGAACGCTTCGGGCGTATTGGTGTAGAGATCGGCGCCCAACGCCTTCATGCGCGCGATGACATCGGGCAGGCCGGCGGCGCGCACGGTATCGGCATGGATCTTGTCAATAATCGGGCGCGGTGTTCCCGCGGGAGCGACTAGCCCGTACCACGTGTTGACTTCGTAGTTGGGAAGCCCGGATTCGATGACGGTAGGAATATCCGGCCAGGTCCGATGGCGCTGCGCGGTGGCGATCGCGAGCACTTTCATCCGCTTGGCTTGCAGGTGCGCACTAATCGACGTCATGGTCGGCAGGTAGAGCGGGACCTGCCCACCCAGAAGATCAGTGATCGCCGGCGCCGCGCCCTTGTAGGGAACGTGCACCATCTTCGTACCCGCGAACGCATCGAACAAAACCCCGGCGATATGGCCGGTCGAGCCTACACCGGAGGACGCGTAGCTCAACTCCCCCGGCCGCGCCTTGGCGAGCGCAATCAATTCCTTGACTGTGTTCGGCGGGAACGACGGATGCGTCACAATGGCATAAGGCAACACCGAGGTCATGCTGATTAACGCGAAGTCCTTGCGAGCATCATAGGGCAGCTTGCGGTACAGCAGAACGTTGTTTACTTTGGTCGCCGCGGTGGTGAGTAAGATCGTGTAGCCGTCGGGCGGCGCCTTGGCCGTGAGTTCGGCGGCGATGATGGTGTTCGCGCCGCCGCGATTGTCGACGATCACCTGCTGCCCCCAGAATTCGGTGAACTTGCCGGCGAAGGTTCGGCCAACCGTGTCGGTCGCACCGCCCGGCGGAAATGGAACGATGAGCCGAACCGGTTTGACGGGGAAGGTCTGGCCCGATATCGATGTGGCGACACCCAGCAGCGCGGCCAGCACCAAAACCCGGCCGGTGCGCGGCGTTGCCAAGTCTGGCGGCAATTGCGTAACAGACATGCCATTTCTCCTCGTAAATTTTTGGGCCTGGCTCGATGCTCGCTCAGTCGTCGATCGCCGTGAGCACGCCAGCGGCGAACAATTCCTCGACGTTAACCGCGCGTTCGAGCAGGTGCTGGCTGCGGGCGAACTCGATCTGCGTCTTCAGCGTGCGCCGGTTCGCCTCGACGCCATAGGGCCAGAAGTTTTCGCCCATGATCTCGCGGGTCTGCCGCAGATGGGCGGGCGCCCATGGCAGCATGGTGCGTGGCGCCTGCTCGATGGCCAGTTCGCGCAGGGCGATGCGCTTGGCTTCGCAAAAGGCGTCGAACACGCGGCGCGCAAGCGTTGCATCGCGCTCGACGAGCGTGCGGCGGATCACCACCACGTGCATGATCGGAAACACGCCAGTGGCCTCGTAATAGCGGCGTTCATCGTCCCACCAGCGCGGGAAGAGACGCGCAACCCCGGGGCTGCCGAGCGAGCGCGGCGGGGTGTAGGCGATCAGCGCGTCCAGACTGCCGGCCGCGAGCAAATCCGATAACAGTGCCTCGTGCTCGGCCGCAATGCGGTAGCCTGGCGGCAACAGCGGTAGCGCTATGCGCGAGCGCTCGCGCCGGTCGATATCGCCGACGACCCAGTCGATTTTACTCAGCTCCACCCCGTAGTAACTTTCCAGAATGCCGCGCACCACCAGCGCCGCCGTGTTGGTGTACTCGCGCACGCCGACCCGGCGGCCTTCAAGATCGCGTGGTTGCGTGATGCCGCGGTCCGAGCGAATGAAGATCGCGTGGTGGCGAAAGCAGCGGGTGGGAAACACCGGAATCCCGATGTACGGGCAGTCCCCGCGCGCCGTGGCGATCAAAAAGTTGCAAAACGAAAGCTCGGTGATATCGGCCTCGGCCCCGCCAAAGGCCTGGCTGAAGATCGTCTCCAGCTCGCCGCTGTGCCAGGTGATTTCGGCGCCCGCCACCCGCACACGGCCATCCAGCAGCGCTCGCGTGCGGTCGAACTCGCCAACGGTTGCGGTCAGTGGGCGCGGCATGCGGGCTTTTGCGTTCGGCGAGTGCGCATTGGCATGGCGGCGGATCAATCGATCTGGGGTACGCCGGCCGCCTTGACCAGGGCAATCAGCGCGCCGATCATTCTGCGCTTAAGCTCGGTGAACTGCTCCGGCGTACCGCCGCCAAGCTCGAGCCCGGCGTCCAGGTAACGCTTTTGCACGCCCGGGTCGCTCAGTACGCTGTTCAACTCGCGGTTAAGTTGCGCCACCAGCGCGGCGGAAAGGCCGCGCGGCCCCACCAGGCCGATGAAGCCGAGAAACTCGAATTTCGGCAAGCCGCTTTCCTGAATCGTCGGCACGTCGGCCAGAACGGCGGAGCGCTTGGGCGTGGTGACCCCCAGCGCGCGAAGCCGCGCATTCTTGATGTGTGGCACCGCTTCAGAAAGCGGCGCGAAAATCGCGCCGATCTGTCCACCGAGCAAATCGACGATCGCTGGCGCACCGCCCTTGTATGGCACGTGCAGCACTTTGATTTCAGCCATACTGCTGAATGCTTCCAGCGACAGGTGTTGCGAAGAGCCGCTGCCGGCCGAGCCGATAGAGATGGCGCCGGGCTGCTTGCGCGCAAGAGCGATAAATTCCTGCACGGACCTGGCGGGTATCGACGGGTTCACCACCAATACGTTGCCCTGGTAGGCCATGATGCCGATCGGCGTGAAGTCCGTCAGCGGGTCGTATGGCATCTTGCGGTAGATCGCCACATTGCCGGCAAGCCCCGAGTTGGTGCCCACCAATAATGTATAGCCGTCGGGTGCGGATTTGGCAACGTAGCTGCCGGCGATATTGGAAGTGGCACCCGGCCGGTTTTCCACCAGGAACTGCTGCCCCATTGCCGCGCCCAGTTGCTGAGCGAAAAGGCGCCCGAGCATATCGGTACTGCCGCCGGCGGCAAACCCGACGATCAAGCGCACCGGTTTAACCGGATACTGCTGCGACCACACCACCTGACTCGCCGCGGTGGCGAGCAGCGCCGCCGCGCAGATATTGAGTGCTTTCATGGGGGGCTCCTCAAAAACGAAAGCCGTTAATGAAGCCGTGCGTAGGGGAATGTAAAGCGCCCTTCTTAACCGATGCTCCCTGTTATTGTATCCCTATTATTGACCGTGCTCGTGCCGCTACTGGTGCAATCGGGCATCGCGATGCCGGCCGCTTTTAGCGCCGCGTGGCAGCGTTGCTTGCCGGCGATGTCGAACGTGCCGCAATCGGCAAGGATCAAGTCCGAGTCATGTGCGGTGCGTCTCCAGGTAACTCGCGGTTTGCGATTTACGCTGCTGCAGCGAGGTTTCCAGCGCAATGGATTTGATGCCCGGCGCAAGCGCCTGCGCCACCACGCCGGTCACATGAAAACCGCGCGCGCCTCAATTCAGATCACCCTCATCCCGCAGCGCCCGCAGCGCCCTGCGCCACGCCTCGAGCGTGCGCGCGACATCCTGCGCCGTATGCGCCGCCGAGACGATGCCGCCGCGCGCGCCTTTCGGGTCGACGCCATGGTTCATTAAACTCAATACGAGTTTGGCTTGCATGCGCTCGCGCTTGTCGGGCTTGAACCATTCGCCAGGCGTTTGGTGCGCATCAAACGCCGTGGGTTTGATCGCGCGATTTTCCGGGTTGGTGAAAAAATGAAAAAACGAATAATCGCCGTACACCGCCCAAGGAATGCCTTCGTCCTCCAACACTTGATTCATGCCTCGGCGCAGTTCGTTGGCGCGCGCGGTGGCGCGCTCGCACACATCGGTGTCGCGGATGAGCTTCAGCGTGGCAATGCCCGCCGCGGCGCACACCGGGTGCGCGTTGTGGGTGCCTTGATGGCTGATGCGCTCGCGCTTGGCGGCGGCGGACACGTCAAAATCCAGCCAATCGAGTATATCCTTGCGCCCCACCACCGCGCCGCCGGGCATGCCGCCGGCGAGCACTTTGGCGAGCGCGGCGAGATCGGGTGTGACGCCGATCGCCGCTTGCAAACCGCCGGGTGCGGCGCGAAAACCCGACACCACTTCGTCGAAGATCAAAAAAGCGCCGTGCCTGCGCGTGATCTCGCGCAGCTCGCGCAACACCACGGGTGAGGTCGGTACCGCGCCGGAGCTGGTGCCCAGCGGCTCGATCATCACGGCGCCGATGTCGTTGCGCGTGGAAAGCTGGCGCTCGACTTCGGCCAAATCGTTTACGCGTACCAGCACCACGCCCGCGGTCACTTCGGGCGTGATGCCGGGCAAGGGTTTGCCGTCGGCATTATCCTTGTTACCGAACGCGACATGGTCATGCCAGCCGTGAAAATTACCGATGAAACGAATGATCTTGGGCTTGCCGCTCGCCGCGCGCGCCAGGCGTATCGCCAGGTGCGTGGCCTCGGTGCCCGACGACGTGAAACGCACGCGCTCGGCGCACGGCACCATCTCGCGCACCAGCGTCGCCCACTCGACTTCGAGTTCGTGCGCGGCGGCGAAATGCATGCCTTTGTTAAGCTGCGCCTGCGCCGCAGCCACCACTTGCGGGTGCTGATGCCCCAACAGCAGCGAACCGTGCCCGCCGTAGTAATCGATGTATTCGTTGCCGTCGATGTCCCACTTGCGCGAGCCCAGCGCGCGTTCGCCATAAACGCCATACGGCCAGATGCGGCGCGAGTCGTGCACGATCCCGCTCGGGAGCAGGTTCAACGCCTCTTGATGGCGTGCGGCGGAACGTTGGGTGCGGCTGCGGTAGGTGTCGACGATATTCGATTTGACGGCGGCGTCAACGTTCATTTTGGGCTCCTCAAAAGCGATTTACGGTGAGCATACCGCGACTGCAAACGTCTGTCTCAACGGCGCTTGACCGCAACGCAGCGCGAGGACTATCGTCGCAAAAACACATAAGGAGCAACACGATGGACGACGGTTCCTGGGGTTTGAGTGTCAGCGAAGGCAAACGCGCGGTGCAGCGCCCGGAGGCGGTGGGCACGCGCGGCATGGTGGGCTCGGCGCATCCGGCGGCGGCGTTTATCGGTTTGTCGATCATGCAGCGCGGCGGCAATGCGTTCGATGCGGCAATTGCAATTGCAGCCGCTGAAGGTGTGTTGCTGCCGATGAAATGCGGCTTGGGGGGTGATGCGTTCGTGGTGCTGCACGACGCCAAAAAACGCGAAGTCGTGGCGTATAACGGCAGCGGTGTCGCGGCCGCTGGCGCCACCGCCGATTACTACCGCAGCCGCGGCCACAACGACATGCCGCTCGATGGCGTGCACGCGGCGAGCGTGCCCGGCGGCGTGAGCGTTTACGAGGCGATCTGGAAGCGTTACTGCACCATACCTTGGGCAGAGCTATGGGCGCCCGCGATCCAACTCGCCGAAGAAGGCATCGCCATCACCGATTACATCAGCCGCCGCTACGAAGAGCGCGCGGATCGGTTATCGCAATACGAGTTTTCCAAAAAACAATATTTGCCCAATGGCCGCACGCCGAAACTCGGCGAACGTTGGGCCGCGCCGATGCTCGCGCGCTCGCTGCGCGTGGTGGCCAAGGGCGGCGCGGAGGCGTTTTACCGCGGCGAAATCGCGGAAAAAATCGTCGCCTATTGCAAAACGCAGGGCGGGCTGTTCGAGCCCGACGATTTCGCACGCCAGCAAGCGGTGACCTATGCGCCGATTTCGACCGACTATCGCGGTTACACCGTGTTTGAGACCGCGCCGCCGTCGCAGGGCTTTTTGCTGCTGGAGCAACTCAACATCATCGAAGGCTTCGATCTGAAATCGTTAAACGCGATGAGTGCGGAGCGCGTGCATTTGCTGACCGAAGCCAAAAAATTGGCGTTCGCCGACCGCAACCGCTACGCCGGCGACCCGGCGTTCGTGAAATGGCCGCTGGAAACCTTGATGTCCAAGGCGCATGCCGCCAAGCGCCGAGCGGAAATCGATCCGAAACAGGCGCGCTGGCCCGCGGGCGCAACGGTTCCCGAACATGACGGCGACACCAGCTACTTCGCGGTGGCGGATGGCGACGGCAATGCGCTGTCGTTCATCCACAGCCTGTCGAATTCGTTCGGCTCGTGTTTTGTCGCGGGCGAAACCGGCATCACGTTGAATAACCGCGCGGGCCGCGGCTTTAGCCTCGACGAAAATCACCCCAACGTCATCGCGCCGGGGCGGCGCACCATACACACTTTGAACGCGTACCTGATCTGCAAGGATGGCGCGCCGTGGCTCATCGGCGGCACGCCGGGCGGCGATCAGCAAACGCAGGTTAACACGCAAGTGATCGGCAACCTCATCGATCACGGCATGACGCTGCAAGACGCGATCGACGCGCCGCGCTGGTATAGCTTCCCTGGCACCGATCCGGGGAGTCTCGGCAAAACCCCGCAGCTGCGCGCGGAGAGCCGCATGCCGCAAGCCACGCGCGATGCGTTGAACAACATGGGCCACAACGTTGAAGCACTGGGGCCATGGTCGGGCGGCGGCGCGGTGCAACTGATTCAGTTGGATCGCGAGAACGGGGTGTTGCATGGGGCGACGGATCCTCGGCCGGGGGGGTTGGCGTTGGGGTTTTAGTTTCTTTCCCTTCCCCGCAAGCTAATAAAACGCCGTCGTTCCAGCGCAAGCTGGAACCCAGGTTGTAATCAGCGGCGCTACGCGCCGGATGTTGACAAACAGGATTCCAGCTTTCGCTGGAATGACAGCAAGTAAGTCGTCGATCTAATACGGCCGATCCCCCGCAATCTGCGTGCGATGCATTAACCGCCGCGTCTCCGCATCGAACGAATCTCGCCGGTGCATGGTGCAGCGGTTATCCCAAATCAAAACATCGCCGATTTTCCATTGCTGCACCCAAGTCACTTCAGAACGTACGGCGTGCTGCCACAGCGCATCAAGCAACGCTTCGCTCTCGTCCAAACTCAAGCCTGGAATGTAGGCGTTCAACCGCCGGCCCAAAAACAGCGCCTTGCGTTGCGTGATCGGATGCGTGCGAACAATCGGGTGTAGCGCACCGATAGTCTCGCGCGGGTCGGCGACTTCCTTCCAGCCCTTGCGCAGCATGCCGGCGCTGTTGCGGCTGGCGTCGTGCACGCATTTCAAGTTTGCGATCCGCGTCTTCAGTTGGGCGGGTAACGCATCGTACACGGCGTACATGTCGCAAAACCAGGTGTCGCCGCCGCTCGGTGGAATTTCAATCGCATAGAGGATGCTCGCGCTCGGCGTCGATTCGTTATACGACATGTCGGTGTGCCACTCGGCCTCGTACGAACCCAGGCCGCCGATCGGTTGGCCGTCGATCACGATGTTGGATATCGCGGTGACGTTGGGAAACTCGGCGAGATACGGTTTGCCGGTTTTGTTGGCCGGCGTGGGCGCGCGGTCGAGCTCGCCGAAATTTTTAGAGAAGTCAACGAGTTGTTGCGTGCTCATGCCCTGTTGGCCGCGAAACCTCAGCACTTTGTGCTGCAGCCACGCCGCCATGACGTGCTCGCGGGTTGCAGGCGACAACGCCTCGCGCAAATTCACGCCGTCGATTTGGGCGCCGATGCCGGGACCGAGCGGCGTTACTACGATGTCTTCAATTGCGGTTGCACTCATATCGTTTCGCCTAAAGAATTATCAAATAAAATCAGATACTTACACAATATCATGCAGCGCGAGCTACTGCGCCGTCCAACCGCCATCAACCACCAAGCTGGTGCCGGTCATCAGTGAGGCCGCATCGCTCGCCAAAAACACAATCGGCGCGGCAACTTCATCGAGCTGGCCCAAGCGGCCCAGCGGAATGCGCTCCATCACCCATCTCGCAAACTCCGGCTTGGCGAACATCGGCGCGGTGAGCGGTGTTTCTAGGAACGTCGGCGCGATGGAATTGACGCGTATGTTCTGCGGCGCGAGCTCCACGGCGAGCGCCTTGGTAAACCCTTCGATCGCGTGTTTGGTCATGCAATACACCGTGCGCGTGGGCGCGCCAACATGGCCCATTTGCGAGGTCACGTTAATCACACTGGCGCCACGGGTTTTACGCTGCGGATGTTCGAGCATCTTTTTCACCGCCGCTTGTGCCGTGGTGAACATGGCGCGGATGTTGAGCTTCAACATTTTGTCGAGATTTTCTTCGCTCACCTCGACGAATAGTTGTGGTGCATTGGTGCCGGCGTTGTTGACTAGGATATCGAGCGCGGGTAACGCGGCGATCGCTTTGTTGACGGCAGCGGTGTCGGTGACATCGCACACGATGGCGTGCGCCCGCGCGCCGGCTTGCGCAAGCTCATCGACGACAGCGTCGAGCTCGCTTTGGGTGCGCGACATCAGCCATACTTCGGCGCCGGCATGCGCGAGCGCAATCGCGGCACTGCGGCCGATGCCGCGGCCGGCGCCGGCGACGAGCGCTGATTTGCCTTCTAGGCGAAATTTGGGGGTGATGTCGCCGGGTAGAGTTTTTTGATTTGCATTCATCACAACACCGTGATTTTGAACTACGGATTCAACGGTGTCGTTCCCGCGAAGGCGGGAACCCATACGATGATGCCGGTGGCAACGGTGTTATGGGCTCCCGCCTACGCGGGAGCGACACGGTGCTTGTATTTCGCGCTTCACATGCTACCGCATCGCTGCTGACGGCTATTTCGCCCCCAACCCCACCTTGCGCCCGCCATACTTACGCAACCGCAAATCCGCCTGCTCCTTGTGCCCCCAAAAGCGCTCGATCGCACACAATCGCGAGCAATAATCGCCCACCACCACACTCGCTTCGTCGCTGATTTCTTGATAAGTGCAGGTCTTTAAAAACTTGCCCACCCACAAGCCGCCGGTGTAGCGCGCAGCACCCAGCGTGGGCAGGGTGTGATTGGTGCCGATCACTTTGTCGCCGTAGGACACATTGGTTTGCGGGCCCAAGAACAACGCGCCATAGTTTTTCATGTGCTGCAAAAAGTAGCGCGGCTCGCGCGTTAACACCTCGACGTGTTCGGCGGCGATGCGGTCGGCTTCTTGCACCGCTTCTTCGAGCGAATCGACGAGGACAATTTCGCCGTAATCGCGCCACGCCACGCCAGCGACATCCGCGGTGGGCAGCACTTTCAACTGGCGCTCGATTTCCGCCGGCAGTGCTTCGGCGATGTTGCGCGAGGTGGTAATGCAAATCGCCGGGCTGGTCGGGCCGTGCTCGGCTTGGCCGAGCAAGTCGGTAGCGATCATGTCCAGGTCGGCGCTGTCATCGGCGATGACCAGAATCTCCGTCGGCCCCGCGAGCAAATCGATACCGACGCGCCCGAACAACTGGCGCTTGGCTTCGGCTACGTACGCATTGCCCGGCCCCACCAGCATGTCGACCGGCGCAATCGACTGCGTACCCACGCCCATCGCCGCAACCGCTTGCACACCGCCAAGCACGTAAATATCGTCGGCGCCGGCGAGCACCATCGCGGCAATGGTTTCGGCGTGCGGCATGCCTTGATTGGGCGGCGTGCACGCGATCACGCGCTTGACGCCCGCGGTGCGCGCGGTGACAATGCTCATGTGCGCGGAGGCCACCATCGGGTAGCGTCCGCCCGGCACGTAGCAGCCGACGCTGTCGACCGGAATATTCTTGTGGCCCAGCTTCACGCCAGGTAAGGTTTCGACTTCGATGTCTTTGAGCGCCGCGCGCTGATGTTGCGCAAAGTTGCGAATCTGCGCTTGCGCGAATTTGATGTCCTCGATGGTGCTTTCCGGCACTTGGCGCATGATCGCGTCAAGCTCGGCCTGGCTTAGTTTAAAACTCGGCGGCGACCATTTATCGAATTTTTCCGAAAGCTCGCGCACGGCTACGTCGCCGCGTTGTTTGACGTCGGTGAGGATGGATTCCACCGTCTGCCGTACTTTTTGGTCGAGGGCGTCGGTGACTTCGGCGGGGATGCGTTTTTTGAGAAGAATGGCCATGGCAATTTCCTTGCGTAAGCGCTGATATTACCGCACTACTTCGCATCCAATGCCTGCTTGAAATCGCCGATCAAATCGTCCGTATCCTCGATGCCGATCGACAAGCGGATCAGCGATTCCGCGATGCCCATTTCCGCGCGCCGCGCCGCGCCCATCTCCCAAAAAATCGTTTGCGCGATGGGAATCGCCAGCGTGCGGTTATCCCCCAGGTGGCTCGACGAAATCACCAGTTGCAAGCGGTTCAAAAACTCGAAGCAGTCGATGCCCTCATTACCCTGAGCCAGTTCGATGCTCATCAGTGCGCCGTAGTGCTTGAACCATCGTTTAGCGCGAGCGTGCTCGGGGTGATTTTCCAACCCAGGGTAATAAACGCGCGTCACCTTCGGGTGCGATTCAAAAAAATTCGCCAGCGCCAACGCGTTGACGCAAGCGCGCTCCATGCGCAGCGCCAGCGTTTCCGCCCCAACGGCGATACGATGCGCGGGCTCCGCGGCAAGGGTGGCACCGACATCACGCAAACCCTTTTTGCGAATTTGCTGAATGCCCCACATTTCTTTTTTGGCGTTTTTGTAGTTGTCGTAAATGTTCGGGTATTTCGTCCAATCATAAAGCCCGGTGTCGGTGACGGCGCCCCCCAATGCATTGCCGTGGCCGCCGATGTACTTGGTGAGCGAATTCACCACCAGCGAGGCCTGGTCGCGCTTGGGCAAATACAAGTACGGCGAGGTCATGGTGTTATCCACCACGTACAGCAGCCCGCGCCGCGCGCACAGTTCGCCGATGCGCGCAAGGTCCGCCACTTGCGTGCGCGGATTGGCAATCGTTTCAACGAACACCATGCGCGTCGCCGGCGTTAACGCACGCTCGACGTTGGCGGCATCAGTGGCGTCGACAAAGCTGATGTCGCAACCCAGATTATTCAAGGTGCCGAACAGGCTGTTGGTGTTGCCGAACAGGAAAGAAGTCGACACCACGTGATCGCCCTTCTTCAGCAGTGCTATAAACATCGACGCGATTGCGCCCATGCCCGTCGAGAAACACGCGCTGGCGACGCCCTGCTCCATCTTGGTGACTTTGGATTCGAGCGCCGCCGTGGTGGGGTTGCCCTGGCGCCCATAGGCATAACCCGCAGCCTCGCCCTTGAACACGCGTGCGAGTTCGCGCGCATCTTCGTAGCCGTAGGCGACCGCGATGTGCATGGGTTTATGCACCGAGTCGTGCTCGATGGGGGCCTCCAGGTCGGAGTGCAAAATCGTTGTGGTGAAACCGTTTTTCATGACTTGCCTCGCTGAAACAAATTCGGTTAGCTATGGCGTCTGCCACACCAACACTGTCGTTCCCGCGCAGGCGGGAACCCATAACCCAGTAGCACTGTAAACACCGTATGGATTCCCGCCTTCGCGGGAATGACACGTGAACTATGTCGGTTAAAGTTACCCTTGTTGGTCTGCATGAATCGAAATAGCCTCGTACATCACAAAAATAAAAAACCCGGTTCGCTTGCGCTTAACCGGGTTCAGATTCACGCGGTAGCCTACTTCTAACCACGCCTCTCTTTAGCCGGATTTGTTACGCGCCCGCAAGCTGAATTCAAATCGGCGCGAAAAACTGCGGGCGAGATGTTACTCGCGCGCGCGAGGTTTGTCAAACGGCGCTGCCACGGCCGAAGGTTGGCCGTTGGGGCGGCGGCGGTTGCCGCTGAAAGCGGCGTCTTGTAGACTGCCCAATGGGCAAGATGCCTCGCACGACAGGGTGAATTTGTCATCACGGCTCGAGGGAAATCCATGATCAATCGATTCATGATCCACGCCGTCTGCACCATCGCAATGGGCGCGGCGGCGGCACAGGCGCAAAGCACGAAATGGCCTGAAAGACCGGTACGCGTCATCGTGCCCTTTCCCGCGGGCGGCACCAGCGATGTGGTCGCGCGGCTCTTCACGCCGCGCCTTTCCGAAGAGTATGGCCAACAATTCGTGATCGACAATCGCCCCGGCGCCGGCGGCACCATCGGCACGGAGATAGCCGCGCGCGCGGCGCCCGATGGCCACACCGTCGCCATGGTGCCCTCGAGTTATGCCGCGGCCGCGGCGCTCTACAAATTGCCGTACGACCCGATCAAGGGTATCGCGCCCATCAGCATGATGCAGATCGTGCCCTTCATCCTGGTCGTGCACCCCTCGGTGAAGGCGGACAACCTGAAAGCGTTCATCGAGCTAGCGCGCACGCATTCGGGCACGCTTAACTTTGGTTCTCCCGGCACCGGCAGCACGCCGCACTTGGCGGCCGAGCTGTTCCAGCAACTGACAAACTCGAAATTCACGCATGTCGCTTACAAGGGGGACGGCCAGGCGCTGGCCGATTTGCTGGGCGGGCAGGTTCACATCAACATCGCCACCGCGGTGCTGCTGGGCCCGCAGATCAAGTCCGGCAAGGTGCGCGCGCTGGGCGTGACCGCCACGCGCCGCTCGCGCTCCATGCCCGAGCTACCCGCGATCGGCGAGCTGGTGCCAGGTTTCGCGGCTGACGGATGGTCGGGCATCTGGGCGCCAGGGGGCACGCCCGCGGAGATCGTGTCAAGACTGAATCTTTCGATCGGCCGTATCCTCAAAGCGCCGGAGGTGGTGGAACGGCTGCGCGGTATCGATGCCGAACCCACGCATTCGACGCCGGAGGAATTCGCGCGCTTTATCGCTGCGGAAGTCGCGAAATGGCGCAAAGTGGTCGCAACCGCGAATATCAAACTCAATTGATCGACCGATCAAGCACGCAATAGCCGGGCTCGATTTGCCGGCAAATCTTTCAAGGGCGCGGGTGGCAGGGGAAAACGAGACGCCTTTTAATACACGCATACGCATTTGCCTGGCGTTGCCGCCGGGGGCAAGCGCCGTGCCACCACGAGGAGATCACCATGCCGATTCCAACCAACGCATCACCCATGAAGCATCATGCGCGGCGCGGCGCGCGGCCGCTTGCGATCTGTATCAGCGCCGGCATTTTTGCCGCACTTTTTGCCCTCGACGCGGCGTTTGCCCAAGCCTATCCATCGCGACCCTTGCGGTTTGTCATCGGTTCCGCGCCCGGCAGCGGTAACGATATTACCGGACGGCTGTTCGCCGCCCGCGTCAGCGAGTCCCTGGGGCAGCAGATCGTGGTGGAAAATCGGCCCGGCGGCGGTCAAATCATCGCCGCGGAAATCGTCGCGCGCGCCACGCCCGACGGCTACACGCTGCTCCAATGCGGTGTCGTCACAATGGCCATCAACCCCGCGCTGCATCAGAAGTTAAGCTACCAACCGTTGCGCGACTTCACGCCGATCACCTCGATTGCCACCACGCCCAATGTGTTGGTGGTGCATCCGGGGGTACCGACGAAGACCGCCAAGGAGTTCGTCGCCCATGCCCTGGCGAACCCCGGCAAGCTCAATTATGGATCCGGCGGCGTAGGCAGCACCTTGCACCTTTCGATGGAAATGCTGCAAGCGGCTGCCGGCACGAAAATGACCCATGTGCCTTACAAGGGCGGCGGATTGGCGATGGTCGATCTGTATGCCGGGCACATCACCTCCGCTTTTCAGAATCTGCCGGTCGCGCTCGCCCCCGTCAAGGTCGGCAAGGTGCGCGCATTGGCCGTCACCTCCGCCCACCGCAGCAAGCATCTGCCCGACGTGCCCACCTTTATCGAATCCGGCTACCCTACCCTGGAAATCACGGTGTGGTATGGCGCCTGCGCACCGGCGGGCGTGCCGCGGCCGATCGTCGCGCGCCTTAACGAGGTCATGGTGCAGGTGCTCAAGCGTCCCGACGTGAACGAGCGATTCGTTGAGCTTGGAACCGATCCCGCGCCATCGACCAGCCAACAGTTCGCGGCGTTTCTAAAATCGGAAGGCGTCAAATGGGCGAAAGCCGCTAAAGACTCCGGCGCGACACCCTAGCAGCCTGTCGGACTTAACTTGTCGAAGCGAAAAATGAGCGGATGCGGTCCATATTTCCCCGGTTTCCCGCGCGAATAGCACGAACTATTCGCTTGAAATCCGTGAAAATCTGTCCTCGCACCTCTCATTTTTCGCTTCGACAAGTTAAGTCCGACAGGCTGCTAGGGATACGCTGATCAAGTAGGTAAAAGGTGCGCCCGAGGAAAGCGATGATGCCGATTATGCGAAATGAATGCTGATTTCATCAGGCCGAAGGCGCTTTCGATGTTTAAT
>Ga0194132_10004397_pt1 | contig 23962 bp, 13 predicted proteins | sample TA2KigOf80mmetaG_FD_148612 | JGI IMG/M metagenome (GOLD analysis project Ga0194132, IMG submission 148612) | Freshwater microbial communities from Lake Tanganyika, Tanzania - TA2015054 Kigoma Offshore 80m | ecosystem: Environmental > Aquatic > Freshwater > Lake | place: Tanzania: Lake... | reverse complement strand
CCTCGCCGAGGCGGCGTTCGAACGCCGCGGACGGTTGACCGGGATTCCCGGCGACGCTCCCATCCGCGCATGGAGCGAGGTGGAGAGCCTGCGGATTCCCGCGCTGGTGATCGGCTGCGAACCGGACTACGTGCACCCCTTATCGTTCGCCAGAGTATGGGCCGAGCGGCTGCCGCGCGGAAGATTCGCGCAAGTGCCCGCCAAGTCAGCCGGATTCGAACCGCACGCCGAAGCGGTGCGGCAGCATATCGCCGGGTTTCTATCTTCCCTGGAGGTGGATCAATGAGCGTCCTCAAAATCCGTCATACCGGAATCGTCGTCAGCAACATGGAGACATCGCCGCCCTTCTACCGCGACCTGCTCGGTCTCGAAGTTTGGTGGGACCAGGTGGAAGAAGGCCCCATGGTGGAGGCCGTGACAGCGGTGCCGGGAGCGCGCATTCGCACCGTCAAGCTCAGGGCGCCAGACGGACTCTCGATTGAACTGCTGCAGTACCTGAATTCGCCCGGTCCGGTTCCGCCACTCAATACTTCGAACAACATCGGATGCAATCACGTAGCGCTCCAGGTGAACGATTTGGATGCTCTGTATCGCAGTGCCCAAGCGCAGGGAATCCGCTTCCACTGCGCTCCAGCAGTTGCCGCTGGCGGAAGGCCAAGGTGACCTACGGCCGCGACCCGGAGGGCTTGATCCTCTAACTCGTGGAGATTCTGTCATGATCCCCCCGCCGGTGAGCGGGCCAAACAGGAGCACTGAAAAGATGGCGCTTCACGTCAGCGATTTGACGCCGGTAACGACGCAGCCGGTGAACACCCGCTTCCGCCGCATCGTCACGCCCCTTCCGGCGCCGCAATCGATCGCCGAGATCGAGCGGCTTCGCCGGTTCGAACCGCAGTCGATGGCCGGAATGCCGCCGATTCTCTGGGATGGCGCCGCGAACTTCCTGGTTCGCGATCCGTACGGGAACCAGTGGATCGACTTGAGCAGCGGCATCGTGGTGGCCAACGTTGGGCACGCCAATCCGGACGTAATGGCGGCGATCGGCCGGCAACTCGACGCCAAGCGTATCTTCTCCTATGCCTTCTCCACCCAGATTCGCCGTGAACTGCTTGAGCGGCTGGTGAAGGTCGCTCCGGAGGGGCTGGATAAGGCGATTCTGTTCTCGTCGGGCACGGAAGCCAACGAGTGCGCGCTGAGCCTGATGCGGAAACACGGTTTGCAAATCGCGCCGGACAAGTTGGGGATTCTGTCGTTTGAATCGAGCTACCACGGGCGGACGCTTGCGGCGAAGCTTGCTGGCGGCCCGCCGGGAATTGTGGACGGCTTCCAGAGAGAGAGCCTGTTCCATTGGCAACTGCCCCCTGCCCGGCGGGCCCGATTCGCGTGGATTCGACGAGGATCTGGCCGCGCGAGGCATCCGGCCGGAATCGGTGGCGGGGATCATCCTCGAGTCGATCCCCGGCTGGACGACCACACTGCATCCGGCGCGCTACATCCACCGGTTGGTCGAGTGGGCCGCTCAAAACAACGTGCTGGTGGCGGTCGATGAAGTGCAAAGCGGAATCGGGCGTACCGGCCGCATGTTCGCATTCGAGCACTACGGAATCGTTCCGGACCTGATCGCGTGCGGAAAAGGACTCAGTTCATCGCTTCCCCTCTCCGCCGTCATCGGACGGCAGCACGTGCTGGATCTTTCGGCGCCCGGGGAGATGTCGAGCACCTTCGGCGGCAATCCGCTGAGTGCGGCCGCCGGGCTGGCCTGCCTCACCGTCCTGGAGCGAGACGGGCTGGTGGAGCGGTCCGCCGCGTTGGGCCAAGAGTTGGGCCGCGCCCTCGGCGAGATCGCCGCCAGACATGCCCGTTATGTAAGAATGCACAATGGACGCGGGCTTTTCTACTCGGTTCACCTCCAGGATCCCGCCAGCGGCGAGCCTCTGTATGAGATCGTTGACCGGATCATCATGACGTGCCTCCGCCGGGGCGTGTTAATGTTTCTCACCGGCAAGGGCTTCTTCAAGATCGTGCCGCCGCTGACGATCGAGCGGGATGCGCTCTGGGAGGCGATCGAGGTGATCGGCGGCGCGATGGATGAGGTACTCGAAGCGTAATGGGACATTTCGGCACGATCGATTGGGTGGTTCTGGCAGCCTACTTCCTGGGCTCGATCGCGCTCGGCAGCTATTTCAGCGGCCGCCAGCACGATACGGAGGATTTCTTGCTTGCGGGCCGGAAGATGTCGTGGTTGCCGGTGGCAATCTCGATCATGGCTACCAACACCAGCGCGGTGAGCTACATGGGCGTGGCTGCCTACGTCTACAAGCAGAACCTGATGCTCTACCCGAACATCATCACCCTGGCTCTGATTACTCCGCTGGTCCTCTATTTGTTCGTGAACTTCTACTACAACTTGAAGGTCTACACCGCATACGAGTACCTGGAGAGGCGCTTCAACCCGCTTGTGCGGAGCATCGCGAGTGTATTGTTCATCTTTCTGCGCCTGTGCTGGCTCGCCACCATGATCTATGCGACATCAATCGCGCTGGCCGAGATCACTGGTGTCTCGCAGGTCTACTGCTCGCTCGCGCTTGGCCTTGGCACTTCCATCTACACGACGCTCGGCGGGATGGAGGGTGTAATCTGGACCGATGTCGCGCAGGCGGCGGTGTTTATCGCGGGCATCTTCTTTATCGGCGCCTACGTGCTGATGGACTTCGGCTGGGATATCGGGCAGATTTACGCGGTGGCCGACGCGGCGGGAAGAACGCGCATGGCCGATTGGTCATTCGATCCGTCGATCGACATCACCGTCTGGAGCGTGTTGTCCGGCTACTTGGTGATCAATCTGGCGTCTTATGGAGTGGATCAGGTGGTTCTGCAGCGCTACTTCACGGCGAAGGACCTCGCCACCAGCCGCCGCTCGGTGATTGCCAACGCATGCATCGATCTTCCGACCTCGACGCTGCTGTTTGCCATTTCGGTCGGGATCTTCTCCTACTTCCAGAAGCACGCCAGCCAACTGCCAGCCGATTTCAACGCGGACCGGGTCCTGCCCTACTTCGTCATCACTGCGTTGCCGCAGGGAGTGGCCGGACTGGTGATCGCCGGGATCATGGCCGCCACGATGTCGAGCATCAGCTCCGGCGTCAACTCTATTACTACGGCATCCCTGGTCGACTTCTACCAGCGGTACTTCCGCCCGCACGCTCCGCCCCGGCACTACCTCGGGGTGTCGCGTTGGATGTCGCTCTTCTGGGGCGTCGCCGCGACTGTCATGGGGCTCTTCGTGAGCCGGCTGGGAACCGTACTCGAGATTTCGGCCAAGACCAACAGCTTCTTCACGGGCATTCTTCTCGGGATCTTCCTGCTCGGGATTCTCACGAAGCGAGCGAACTGGCAGGGAACCAGCCTGGGAGCGGCGGTGAGCCTGCTGGTGGTTATCTATACGGGCACGTTCACCAGGACGTCGTTCTTTCTGTACGCACCCTTGGGACTCGGCCTCACGATGACCTTGGGCTACCTGTTCAGCCTCGCGTTTCCCGCGATGAGTCCGGAGAGCCTGCGAGGTCTGGTGAAGGGACATGGCGTCGACGGCGTTCGAAGCGAAGCGGCGGAACCGCCGATAATGGCATGAGCAGGTGTAAAGGAGGCTTGTCAATGAAAGCGCTTTTTCGGCGATGGCTGCCGCCGCTATTTCTGGCGGCCGGTGGGGGACCTGCGTTGGCCGCCGCTCCGGTGGATTTCAAGACGCAGATCGAGCCCCTTTTCAAGGAGCGTTGCCATGGCTGCCACGGCGGATCGACGCAACTGGGCGGACTGCGTCTGGACAACCGTGAATCGGCCTTGGCGGGCGGCTATTCAGGCGTTGTCATCAAGCCCGGCAATGCCGCCGCCAGCAAACTCATCGCTTTGATAGACGTCGCCGCGAAGGAAAAGGCGATGCCGATGACGGGCCCCCGGCTGACGGCGGCGCAGGTGCAACTGGTCCGTGACTGGATCGACCAGGGCGCGAACTGGCCGGTCAGCACCGGCGTGGCCCCTCCCGCGAAGGTGAAGACGAAGCACTGGGCGTTCGCGGTTCCTTCGCGGGCTCCGCTGCCGCGAGTGCGAGATCCACAATGGGCGCGAAACGAGATCGATTTCTTCGTTCTGTCCAAACTGGAGGCCGAAGGGATCCGCCCGTCTCCGGAAGCCAGCCGCCAGAGCCTGATCCGCAGGGTCAGTCTCGATCTCACCGGCCTGCCGCCCGCGCCGGAGGAGGTAGACGCGTTCGTGAACGATGTGCGGAGCAACGCCTACGAACATCTGGTGGACCGTCTACTGCGGTCACGGCACTACGGCGAAAAATGGGCACGGCAGTGGTTGGATCTGGCGCGCTACGCCGACAGTGACGGCTTCGAGAAGGACAATATCCGGCCTGACGCTTGGAAGTGGCGTGATTGGGTGATCCGCGCTTTGAACGACGACATGCCGTTTGACCGGTTCACCCTCGAACAGATGGCGGGCGATCTGCTTCCGAACGCAACCATTGCTCAGAAGACCGCCACTGGTTTCCATCGCAACACGCTCACCAATCGGGAGGGCGGAGTGAACGTGGAAGAGTACCGCGTGGAGCAGGTGATCGATCGCGCGGGCACCGTGGGTACGGTCTGGCTCGGGCTCACGGTGGGATGCGCGCGCTGCCATGACCACAAGTACGATCCGATCAGCCAGCGCGAGTTCTACCAGCTCACGGCGTTTTTCAATTCAGCCGACGAGGCGAACCTCGAGGCCCCGCTTCCGAACGAATTGGCGGCCTATCTGCAGCGTCAACCCGATTGCGAAGCCAGGCGGCGCGCGCTGCTGGCCGAGTACAAGGTGGCTGAATTGCAGCCTGAATGGGAGCGAAAGACGCTGCTGGCAGCCTCGCAACCAGGAGTCGATGCGCTGTATGACAGCACCTGGGAGGTTTTGGGCCTGTACGTGGATGGCGGGCAAGAGCACCTGCGAATCCCGGCCTCGCGCAGGACGGTGAAGTGGAACGCGAAGATCACGGACTACTTCATCGGCAACTACTCCCGCGTGGTCAACAAGGAGACGCTCGAGAAACTGAAGTTCAAGGAACTGGGAGAGAAACTCCGGCAACTCAAGGCAGCCTGTCCGGACCTTTCCGAAGTGCAGACGCTGGCCGAACGCGCCGAACCCCGCAGGTCGCATGTTCTCATCCGCGGCGATTTCCGCCAGCCCGGCATCGAGGTCCAACGCGCCGGGCTTTCGGTGCTCAACCCGATGCCGGACGAACCGCGGCCTTCGAGGCTGACGCTCGCAAAGTGGCTGGTATCGCGCGACAACCCGCTGACCGCGCGTGTGACCGTGAATCGGGCCTGGCAGGAGTTATTCGGCCGCGGCCTGGTGACCACCTCCGAGGATTTCGGCGTCCGCGCCGAGCCTCCCTCGCACCCGGCGCTTCTCGACTGGCTGGCCGTCGAGTTCACGGAGCGCGGCTGGAGTCTCAAGAAGCTGCACCGGTTGATTGTGACCTCAGCCACGTACCGGCAATCATCGAACACGCGGCCGGACCTCACCGCGCGCGATCCGGGCAACGCTCTTCTGGCGCGGCAACAGCGGCTCCGTCTCTCCGCCGAGGCGGTTCGTGATGTGACGCTCTCGGCGGCGGGCCTTCTGAACCTCGAGATTGGCGGCCCGAGCGCGCGTCCGCCCATTCCTGCCGGAGTGTTGGACGTGGCCACCGGCAGCGGTTCGAAGTGGAAGGAGAGTACCGGAGCCGAGCGCTACCGGCGTGGCCTCTACACGCTGTTCCTTCGCGCGGCGCCTCATCCGCAAATGGCCAACTTCGACGCTCCGGATTCCATGGCCGCCTGTAGCCGCCGCGAGCGCTCCACCACCCCGCTGCAGGCACTGAACCTGCTCAACGACTCCACCTTCTTCGAGGCCGCGCAAATTCTGGCCACCCGCGTTCTGCGCTCGGAAGCCCGAACGGTGGAGGAACGGCTGCGATTCGCGTTCCGCGTCTGCGTGGCCCGGGAGCCACGCCCCGGTGAAGTGGAACGGCTGGCCCGCTTCTACCGCCAGCAGGTAGAAATTCTCGAGCGGGATCCGGCGCTGGCGGAGTCGATTTTCCCGGCGCGCGACCTCGACGGAATCACTCCCATGGAAGCGGCCCCGTGGGTGGGGGTGGGGCGTCTGCTGCTCAATCTCGACGAATTCATCACCCGAGGATAGCCACCATGGACCCGAATCTGTTCCATCAGATCCACTCCCGGCGCCGGTTTCTCGACCGGTGCGCCGCCGGTTTGGGCACGATCGCTCTGTCGCAGTTGATGGCGGCCGAAGGGCGCGGGCCAGCCGCGCCGCGCTCCCATTTCCCCGCCAAGGCCAGGAACGTCATCTTTCTTTTCATGGATGGCGGACCCAGCCACCTGGACTTGTACGATCCCAAGCCGGCGATGAAAAAGTACGAAGGACAGGCGCTTCCCGAGTCGATGACCAAAAACCTGCGCTTGGCCTTCATCAAGCCAACTGCCAAGGTCGTCGCCAGTCCCCGCTCCTTCGCGCCGGGCGGCCAAAGCGGTACTCCTCTTTCCGATTGCATGCCTCACTTGGCAACCCGGGTCGACGACATCTGCTTGATCCGGTCGATGTTCACCGATCAGTTCAATCACCACCCCAGCCAACTCATGTTGAACTGCGGGTCGCCGCTGGCGGGCCGCCCTTCCATGGGCGCGTGGGTCAACTACGGGCTCGGCAGCGAGTCACAAAGTCTGCCGGGCTTCGTGGTGATGCGATCGGGATCCAACGCGCCGGGCGCCGGTACCGGAAACTGGACCAGTGGCTTCCTGCCTTCCAGCTTCCAGGGGGTTCCCCTGCGCGGCGCCGGCGACCCCGTGCTGTACTTGTCGAATCCGCACGGTGTCAACGGTGAGATGCAGAAGGCCACGCTCGATGCGCTGCGCGACGTCAACCAGATGAACCAGGCGGAAACCGGAGACCTGGAGATCGCCTCGCGGGTCGCATCGTACGAGTTGGCGTTCCGGATGCAGCAATCGGCTCCTGAACTAATGGATATTTCCAAGGAACCGGCCCACATCCTGGAATTGTACGGAGTCGACGCCGGGCGCAAGAACCCCTATGCGCGCCATTGCCTGCTGGCCCGGCGGCTCGTCGAACGAGGCGTTCGCTTCGTCCAACTGATGCACGGCAACTGGGACCATCACACCAATCTGGACAGCAGAATGAAAACGATGTGCGAGCAGACGGACCGTCCGGTGGCGGCGCTGTTGACGGATCTGAAGCGGCGCGGGCTGCTCGATTCCACGCTGGTGGTGTGGGGCGGCGAATTCGGGCGTACTCCAATGGTCCAGGACGACAGCCCCGACAAAAGCGACGGCGTGGGCCGCGATCATCATCCGATGGCCTTCAGTCTGTGGATGGCCGGCGGCGGCATCAAGGGCGGCCAGGTAGTCGGGTCCACTGATGACTTCGGATTGCAGGTGACCGCGGACCGGATCCACGTGCATGACCTCCAGGCGACCATCCTGCATTGTCTTGGAATCAATCACGAGGCCCTCACCTACCGCCATACGGGCCGCGACTTCCGCCTTACCGACGTCGCGGGCAAGGCGGTGGCCAAACTGCTAGCGTAGTCCGATGCCAAAGCTCGACCGCAGAAACTTCCTGACAGCCGGAGGCGCCGCGCCACTGGCCGCGCCGGCGGCGCAACAGGCGGCGCAACAGGCGGCGCCAGCGGGCCCGGCCCCGCGCCCCTATCGCCTGATCTACAACGATGACGGCGGGGGCGCTTCCGTGTGGGAACCTCCGTTGACGCCGAAGCAGTTCGTCGACGCCACCATCGCGCAGATTGCCGGCACTCGTGTGGAAGCGCTTTCGTGGCCGATCGGCATGAACGGCCTGTACGTGATGAACTACCCGACCCGGGTGCCTGGCGGCGAGGTCGTGGGAGACAGCCTGCGCGAGGACACTGGCGTCAAGCTCGAATCGTCGCGGTGGTGGCGGAACATCAGCGCGGTCCGTTCGCTCATCGAGCAGGGGCACGATCCGATGAAGTTGATGGTGGACGGTGCGCATGGGGCCGGGATCGACATCTGGATTCACATCCGCCAAAATGACTGGCATCACGTACGCGGCGAATCCACCGCGGATCCGAAACATTTCCTGAACTTCATGGCCGGCCGCTTCTGGCGCGAACATCCGGAGTGGCGCATCGGCAAGGAAGGGCTCGAGGGGTGGCCGGAAGGACAACCGGTTTCGGAAGCCGCGATGGACTTTCAGGACTTCGCGCACGAACCTGTGCGCCGCTACCGCATCGCAATCGCCGAAGAGGTGGCGAGCCGCTATGACGTAGACGGCATCGAGCTCGATTTCATGCGCTGCCCGTACTTCTTCAGGAAGTCGCAAGTACCCGCGATGACCGGCGTGATGTCCAGCTATGTTCGCGAGATCCGGCGCACGCTCGACCGGCTGGGCCGCCAGCGCGGCCGCTACATCGGACTCTCCGCGCGCGTTCCGTGGACCGTCGCCGGGGCGGCGGCCGTGGGACTCGACGCCCCCCGCTGGGCACGCGAGGGACTGGTGAACCAGCTCGTTCCCTCACCGTTCTTCGCCATGACGCTCGACGCCGATGTCTCGGAGTGGATCGCCATAGGCAAACGGACCGGCTGCCGCATCTACCCGTGCATCGAGGAGTCCTTTCGCGCTGGTATCGCCACCGAAGGCGGGGTTCCCGGGCTCCAGTGGGTGAGCCTGGAACATGCGCGCGCGGCAGCCATGAACTTCTGGCGCTCAGGCGCCGACGGCATCTACCTGTTCAACTGGCCGGACCGGGGCCGGAACGTGAACACTTCGCCCGGCCTCAACGAGTTGCACGATCCATCCGTCCTGCGCCGCAAGAACAAACGGTACGCCGTAGGGCGGCGCAACACCAAAGGCGCTGGATCGTGGCCGTTCTGCGAACTTCCCCGTGTTATACCGGCGGCGCTCCAACGCGGCCAGCCGGTTCGCGTGAATCTGCCGGTGGGGGACGATCTGGCGGCGGAGCGGGATCGCATCGCATCCGTCAAGCTCTGTCTGCTGTTCGAGAATTTGACCGGCGCCGACAGGATTCACGTCACGTTGAATGGAGTGGCGATACAGGGCCCGGCGAATCCGATCCGGCCGGGGCAGCATATTCCACACGCCACGGTGGGTGGGCTTTTCACATGGCAGTATTTCGATCTCGCCCAAGCCTTGCCGCGTTCCGGCGACAACGCGATCGAAGTCGGACTGGCCGCCCGCAATCCGGATTTCGAGAAGCCGTGGTCGCAGTGCGAGTTGGTGCTCAGCGATGTCGAGTTGGAAATCAAGTATCGCTGGCCGGGCGCGGATTGGACCGCTCCCAGGCCCGGTGAGCTGTCCGAGTCCTGAAAAACGCGAACCCGCGGTTGACTGCTGTCGCACCCGCGGCTATCATTGGGCTATGAATACAAGGAAGTGTACCGCCTGGCTTGGGACCGGTTTGTTGCTCCTCCTCGGCGCGGCGCACGCGCAGACCGTGCAGGGAGATCTGGTCGGCGCCATCCGCGACGCGCAAGGCGCGGCAGTGCCGAAAGCGAAAGTGCGGATCGTAAACGAAGGCACCGGCGCCGTCCGCGAGTTGGAGTCTGACGAACAGGGAGATTTCCGCGCCATCGGTTTCTTCGTGGGCTCCTACCGTGTTGAAGTGGAGAAGGCAGGATTCAAGAAGGCGGCCGTGGCTGGTGTCCAGGTGCAGCCCGTTGCCGTCAAGCGCGTCGACGTGACGCTCGAACTGGGCCAGGTGACCGAAGCGGTTACCGTCACCGAAGCGCCTCCGGTCGTGCAGACCGAAGGACCGACGATCAATCACGGACTGCCGCGCGTTCTCTACGACAAGCCGATCTCCGACTTCAGCCGCTCCGGGTGGGCGCTCGATCCGGCGATGTGGTCAGTCGGTTCGGCCGGAGGAACCAACGGGCTCTTCCTTTGGGGCGGCGTGGCGGGCAGCCAGCACGAGTTGCAGGTGGAGGGCGGGCAGCAGTCGGTGGCGATGTTCCTGAACCCGAACTCGATCCAGGAAGTCTCGGTGGTCACCGGAGCGCCCCCGGCAGAGTATGCCCGGGCGAGCAACGTGAACACCACTTTCAAGAGCGGCACCAACGCTCTGCATGGCGAATACGCAGCCAGCCTGGCGCACAATTGGCTGAACGCGAATGTGTCTCCGGCCGGGGCCACTGGCAATGGAGGGTTCATTCGGGACGGAAAGCGCAAGACGGGGCTTCCCCGGTGGCGTCATGAAATCAGCCTGGGTGGTCCGGTGTATCTTCCCAAGCTGTACGATGGCCGCAACAGGACGTTTTTCTTCTTCGACTGGCACCAGCCGCGCGGAACCTCGGTAGAGGGTCCCGGCCAGGACAGCATTCCCACGGCGCGTATTCGCTCGGGAGACTTCTCGCGGTTTTCGGTTCAGCCGCGCGACCCGCTGACCGGCGCGGCTTTCCCGGGCGGCGTGATTCCGGCCAATCGAATCAGCCCCGTGGCGCGGAACATCATCGAGGACTTCTACTCCGCTTACACGTACGTCGGAAATCCGGACGCGTTCGTCAACAACGCCACCGTACTCCAAGGCAACTTCAGCGCCGAGCAGCGCAAGGTATTCAAGTTCGATCAGAACTTCGGCAACAACGATGTGGTCACGTTTTCCTACCAATACCAGACACGGACAGGAGGCCAACGCTATCCGCCGGGGCAAGCGCAAGCCCAGGATATTCCCCAGAAGCGGTGGTCGGCTGGCCACACCCACACATTCAGTCCACGGTTGATCAACCAGCTTCGGCTCAGCGCCCTGCGCGACGTTGACAAACGGTTGGCGGTCCGCGACATGAGAGGCGGTCAAGCCGTGCTCGGAGCCGATGTTTTGAGGCGTTGGGGAATCGGCGGTGTAACGCCGACAGGCTTCGGTGGCTGGCCTATCATCCGCATTCAGAACTGGCTGATCCGCAGCGGCAGCGCGGCCAACTCGTATCAGGACGCGGCCCGTTGGGATACCCGCTATCAGTTCACCGAGAATCTGACGTACATCGTTGGCAAACACACGCTGAAGGGCGGCGTTTCGGGAATCAAGGCACTGTTCGACACGATCGTCAACCCGGGCTTCGGCGACTTCCTTTTCGACGGCCGCTTTTCGGGCGAACCGTTCGCCGATTTTCTGCTGGGCCTGCCGGGTAACTTCTCGCGCAGCTTGCCGCGCGTGACCGAGGCCCGCCGTATCTGGGAGTACGGAGCCTTCATTCAGGACGACTTCCGGGTGAACTCCAAACTCAGTCTCTCGTTCGGCGTGCGGTGGGACCACTTCACGGCGCCTTACGACAAGAACGGCCTGTACTTCAACTTCGACCTGGCCAGCGGCAAGATCGTCGTACCGGATCAGAAGGCGCTGAGCAACGTCAGTCCGGCTTTCCGCACGGACCTGATTCCCATCGTGCTTGCCAAGGACCTGAACTATCCGGACAAGCTGCGCGAATCAAACGGCCGCCTGCTACCCCGTTTCGGTTTCGCCTACCGGCCCACGGGCAACGCGCGGCTGGTGGTCCGCGGCGGGTATGGCGTCTACAATGGCGCCCTGCGCTTTTCCGGATTGCAGACCGGCGGCCCATTCGGCGTGACCGAGGCGTTCGTGAACAGCCTGCAGGGATCCGTGCCGCAATACGCGTGGCCGAACGCATTCCCTGGCGTCGGCAGGCCGGCGTCGGCGGCTACGGGCGCCAGCGTAATTCGCAATTTCCGGCCCGAATACACCCAGACCTGGAACATCTCGGTCGAGCAGGAGGTCAAGCGGTACTTCGGACTCCGCGTCTCCTACCTCGGCAACGCCAGCCGCCAGATGGGCTACGGGTTCGACGCCAATACGCCACTGATCAGTTCGACCGCCTTCGCGCAGAGCCGGCGGCCCTACCCCGCGTTTCAGAGCATCACGCGTCAGGAAGTGGGCGCCAACGATTCGTACAAGGCCCTCCAGATCGTGTTTCGCCATCCCATGCGGGCGGGCCTGTACTTCGAAGTGGGCTACACCGAGCAGCGCTCCTGGAACGACCTCGGCGGAGGCGGCTACGTCGGTGGTCAGCGCGAATCGGGTGCATTTCAGACACTCGACTATGCCTACAACCGCGGCCGCGACCGTGCTCGCAGCACCATCTGGCCCGACCACGACTTCCTCGCCAACTACGCCTACGAACTGCCGTTCGGGCATGGAAAGCGATTCGCCGGCGACCTGAAAAGCCGCTTCGGCGCGGCCGGCTCGCTGCTGAACGCAGTGGTGGCAGGCTGGAGCGCCACCGGGTACTTCAACTGGCACTCGGGCAACTTCTTCACGCCCCGATACACAGGGGCTGATCCGGGCAACATCGCACAGTTTGCCGGACGCGCCGACGTGGTCTCCGGATGCGATCCCTACATTATGAAACGGCTCGATACCCGAGCGCCCTATTTCAACCAGAGTTGCTTCAAGATCCCCGCCCCCGGCACGCTAGGCAACGCCCGGATCAATTCCCTGATTGGGCCGGGCCAGTGGATCTTCAGCATCTCGCCCCAAAAGGAGTTCGGCATCGCGGGCTGGGAAGGCGCCAAGGCCCGGTTGGGCGCCAACCTCTACAACGCTTTCAACCATCCCGCCTACGGCATCCCGACCGGCATCATCAATAGCCCAGCCGGTGCTCTGCTGGGCGGGAGTTCGTTCGTGCGGCGAGCCACCGAAGCGGCCGGTCAACGCAGCATAGTTGTGACAGGGCGGTTCATTTTCTAAGACGGAAAGGCTTCCATGCGGCAGCGGCGTTCTTCGCGTTCCCGGTCCAGCACCAGCCCGGTGAGTTGTCCGAGTCCTGAAAGCGCATGGTCTCGCCCTCGAGAGTGCCCGTGGACGGTCAGCCTCGTTCGTGGCGCGTGCACACGCAGGGCACGCCTTTTGACTTTCGCAACACTCTTGCGATAGCATTCACCGCCATGGACCCTCGATTCGCCGCTACCCGGCGGGCCTTTCTCGGAGCAGCGGGAGCCTCCGCGCTCCCAGCAGCCGGCTCCTCGGCGGCGACTCAGGGCAAAGCTTTTGCCGCGGACACCTCTCGCAAGGATTTGCGCATGAGCCAGCTCTTCGTCGACGACACCTGGGTCGAGGAAACCTATCGGCTCGAGCGCTCGTGGGAATCGGCCGAAATCTTCCCCGAGCCGATGCTGAAACCCGAAACGCCGTGGGAAGGCTACCAGATCGTGATCTCGGGAGGCTCTGTCCATCGAGTGGGCAAGGAGTGGCGTCTCTACTACATGACCTACAACCGCCCGGATCCGATGCGGTTGTGCATGGCGGTCAGCAATGACGGGATGCGATGGGAGCGGCCGAAGCTCGGGTTCTACGAACACAGCGGCAGCAAGGCGAACAACATATTGTGGATGCCTCCGGGCGACCAGTCGTTTACTGCCTGCACCATCTGCCACGACCCCGGAGATGCGAAACATCCTTTCAAGTTCATGTTCTATGCCGCGGGCGGAGGCAAACCCACCGGGACCTACGTTGGCTTCAGCAAAGACGGCCTGGGGTGGAACATGCATCCCGAGCCGGTCCTCACCACCTCTGGCGATCAGACCAATCTCATGGGCACGCGCGACCGGCGCGGCAAGTTCGTTGCCTACCTCCGTCATAAGTTCATGCTTCAGCGTCATCGCGCCCGCAGCATCTGGCGCAGCGAGAGCGACGACTTCCTGCGCTGGAGCGAGCCGGAACCGGTCATGCGTCCCGATCTACAGGACGATCCCAACGTCGAACTCTACGGATTCACTGGATTTCCCTATAGCGACATGTACCTCGGACTCGTCGAACGCTGGATGGGAAATCCGGATGTTTTCGAGATTCAACCTGCATGGAGTCACGATGGTCTGTCGTGGCACCGGCCCGTGGTTCGCAAGGCGCTGATTACGCCGAAGTATCCGTGGAACGAGCGTTGGAACAGCACGGTAAACACTGCGCCGATTCGCGTGGGCAACATGCTGCGCTTCTACTTCGGCGGACGGAGCCGCGCCCACGGCCAGGAACTCGGGCAGACGTACGCCGCGGTCGGCATGGCGGTGCTGCCGGTGGACCGCTTCGCGGCGATCCGTGCCGACTACAAAGAGGGCCAGTTGATCACAAAGCCGATGACATGGCCCGGCGGCGACCTCGTTCTCAACTGCAACCATACCCGCTATCAGCAGGGCTTCTACAACGGCGGCGGCGGCTCCATTGAAGTGGAAGTGCATGATGAGGGCGGCAGCCCGATTCCCGGTTTCGCGGGCGGCGAGCGGGCGAAATTCAACCGCGTGCAGCCGTTCCCTTGGTCGGAAGAAGATCGGCCGGTGCGCTGGGCAAGTGACCGTTCGCTTCGTGAGTTGGCTGGAAAGCGAATCCGGCTCGTGTTCCTGTTGAAAGACTCGCGCCTGTATTCGTTTCGAGCACAGGCGGCTTGATGGTAAGGAGAGTCGAAATGCACCGTCGCAGTTTTGCCGGTGCGCTGGGTGGCATGGCGATGCTGCCCATGCTCGAAGCGGAGAGTGCGCGAACCACATGCCGCGTCGTCAAGGATAGCCAAGGCCGCGACATGGCGGTGATCTCGTGGCGTGCGCGGGATGGTAGCGACGTCGGCGAAGTCGATCTCCCATTCACCGCGCGCGCTCCCAGGGACTCGAACGAGGGAAGGCTCGGACCGATCGCGATCCGGGCCGCGGCGCTCGGCTCGGTTCCGAATGCGTACGAGTGGGACACGCGCGAATGGCAATGGTGGAAGGGATTCTCCCGGCCGTTCGGTCCGGAGAACGACGAGTACACCCGGCTCGTGCCGGCTGCCGGCGGAGCCGAACAACGCCAGTGGGGAGTCCTCGTATGGACGCGGTACGAAAGCGACGGCGTCGAAACCAGGCAGGACTGGCTCTTTCCCGACCTCGATCCGCGGGGCGGCATCCACTATGACTGCGTGATCACGGTACGCAATCGGAGCGGCGTAGCGCTCGAGGAGTACGGACAGTTCTTTGCGAGCTATCTCGCCTGGAATGACGGAAAGGGTCACTTCTACTGGGCGGAGTCCGGCGAGTTGGCCAACTTCGCCGATGGCGGCGGAAAACACCTGGACTTCTACGTCACGGCTCGCGACTCTGTTTGCGCGCGGCTGGGCCATGTTCCCCACTGCGCCCGCGGTGGCGGCAGGGTCAGAGCGTTCTGGCGAAAGCCGGTATCCGTTTCGATCGCCGGCCCGCGTGGATTGCACCACGTGCAGATGACGGAGGAGCGCGTTACTTCGGCCCTTGCCATGGGCGGCCGCGGCTACGCGCAGGACTATATTCTCGCGCCTCCCGGCCTCACACTCGCCGCCGGCGCAACGTTCCGGGCGCATGTCCGGCACATCTTCGGTAAACCAACGGGGGGCGGTTGGCCGAACACCTTGAACGCATGGTGGCAGGCGTTCGCCGCCAGCCACCTTCGTGTCCATTCACTGACGACGGCAAAGGGAACTGGGATATGAGAAATGCACTGGCCGTAACGGCTGTTTCGTTGATGTTGACCCTGGGCGCGCAACAGTCCAGCGCGCAAGGCAGCGGCGCGGTTCACGGCGTGATCAGGGATGGTTCCGGCGCGGTAGTCTCGGGCGCCAAGGTAACGTTGACCAACGTCTCGACGGCCCTCGCCCGCGCGGTGGTTTCGCGGGAGGATGGCGAGTACACCTTCACGCCGGTGGGCGTCGGGGAGTATCGAGTAGAAGTCGAGGTCCAGGGTTTCAAGAAGGCCGTGCAGTCGGGGATCACGGTGCGTGCCGACGAACGCTCCCGTGTCGACCTCGCTCTTGAAGTCGGTTCGCCAAACCAGACCGTGGAGGTCACTGGGCAGGCCGTGCTTGTCGAGAGCACCACCGCGACGCTTTCGACGCTGGTCGACTCGGAGCGCATCAAACAACTCCCGCTCAACGGGCGTAACCTCCTTGACCTCCAGCGGCTGCTCCCAGGCGTCACCGGCAACACCGGCGAATCGGGCGCGGAAAACGCGGGCTTCTCGGTCAACGGAACGCGCGGAACCATGAGCAACTATACGATGGACGGCGGCAACGCCGTCGACGCTTTCACGAACACAGCGCACGCGATGCCACATCCCGACGCCGTGCAGGAGTTCAGCGTGGTCTCGTTCGCGATGAGCGCCGAATACGGCCGCGGCGCCGGAGGCCAGATCAACGTCGTCACCAAGTCCGGCACCAATGCGCTGCACGGCTCGGCATGGGAGTTCCTGCGCAACGACAAACTCAACGCGCGACGCTTCTTCTCGCCCACGCGCGAGGTCCTGCGCCAGAACCAATACGGCGCCGCCGTCGGCGGGCCGCTATGGCTCCCGAAGATCTACAACGGCAGGGACCGCACGTTCTTCTTCTTCTCCTTCCAGAACACGCCGCAGCGATTCCACTCCACCCGCACCATCAACTATCTGCTGAGCGACCTCGAACGGCAGGGCGACTTCAGCCGGTCTCCGCGCGTTCCCACCGATCCCACTACCCGCGCGCCGTTCCCCAATGGCCGTATTCCCGCAAGCCGCGTCGACCCGGTGGCGCGGCGTATCATCGACGAACTGCTGCCACGCAGTCCCGATGGAGCGGGCGGCGTCTTCCGGTTCAACTTTCCGCAGCAGCGCGACCTCGGTCAGTATCTCGGCCGGCTCGATCATTCGCTTACCGGCAGGAACCGCCTCACCGCGCGGTTCTTCTGGCACGAGAACGATGAAATCAACATCGGTGGACTGCCGCAGTTCCTCAACTTCATTGGGTTCCCGACGCGCAACATCACCCTCGAAGACACGCATGTGGCGAGCCCCACCATGACGAATACCTTCCGGTTCACGTGGAGCCGGGTGACCGAGAATTCCGGGCAACTCTTGGGAGTGTCCTGGGACCAACTCGGCGTCAAGATCTTCGTTCCCGAGATTAACGGCCAGAAGTTCATGGTCCTCAGCACCCAGGACTTCTCGATTGCCGGCAGGCGGCCGGCAGCCGAAGACCGCCAACTTCGCGAATTCGGCGACACTCTCAACTGGATCCGGGGCCGCCATCAGATGCGCATGGGGTTCGACCTGCGCCGCGTCCGGTTCGACCTGCCTCTGGGCGCGGGAGCGGGCGGCTCGTTCAGTTTCGGAAACAACTTCACCAGCGTGGCTTCGGGTGATTTCCTGCTCGGCCTGCCGCTGAGCTTCGCGCAAACCGCGCCGCAATTCCAGGCGGGCCGTGGATGGGAGCAGGATTTCTTCTTCCAGGACGATATCCGGCTGTCGTCGCGTGTGACGCTGAATGCCGGAGTGCGCTGGGAACCCCGCTCGCCTCCCACCGAAGTGAACGGCAATCTGGTTTCGTTCACGCCCGGGCAGAAGTCGCAGAGATTCGTGAACGCTCCGTTGGGGCTCGTATTTCCGGGCGATCCCGGCGTTCCCAAGGGCGGCTTCCATCGCGACCTGAACAACATCGCGCCGCGCATCGGCTTTGCGTGGGACATCTTCGGCAACGGCAAGACCAGCCTTCGCGGAGGTTACGGGATCTTCTATGACAACCTGCGCTGGGCGGGATGGCAGATCCAGTCGGCGGTGGAACCGTTCATCCGCAACGTAGCGATCAACGCGCCGGGCAGCCTCCAGGATCCGTACGGAGCTTCGCGAACGCCGAACCCGTTCCCGTTCGATGCCGCGTCAGTGAATCGCGACTACGTGTTCAGTCCGCGCATCGTGAACTATCACTGGGACCCGAACTTCAAGATCGGCTACGTGCAACAGTGGTCGCTGACTCTCGAACGGCGGCTGCCCGCGACTTCGATGCTGCGGCTCGCCTACGTCGGCAACAAGGGAACGAGTCTGTGGAGCAGCCGCGACATCAACTGGGCATTGTTCGGACCGGGCGCGACTATCGCGAACATCGATGCGCGGCGGCCGATTCCCGGATTCAATCTCATGGACCGGTCCGAATCCAACGGCACATCGAACTACAACGCGCTGCAGGTGACGTTCGACAAGCGCTACAGCCATGGCTTCACCGTGCTGACCTCGTATAGCTGGCAGAAGACGCTCGATACGATCTCACGCGGCCGAGCGGCGCTGTCGCAACCATGGCCGATGAACCTGCGGCTGAATCGGGGCCGGGCAAACTTCGCGGTGGACCACGTGCTCGTAAGCTCGTTCGTGTGGGACATCCCGTTCCTCACGGGACGCCGTGACCTGCTGGGCAAGATCGCCGGCGGATGGCAGATGAACGGCATCGCCTCGATACGCAGCGGAATTCCGTTCGACGTCATACCAGGGCGCCCGACGTCGCACAGCGGCACTGGCGGCGAGCGCGCCGATGTCACCGGCAATCCGTTCCTCGATCAGAATCGTCCGATTCACGCCCGGCTGGATCAGTACTTCAACCGCGCCGCGTTCGCCGTGGCGCCAGACGGATCTTGGGGCAACCTGGGCCGCAACGTGATGGAGGGGCCCGGATCGATCAATTTCGACATCGTCTTCGGCAAGCGCTTCCGCGTCATCGAAAACCACTCGATAGAATTCCGTGCGGAGTTGTTCAATGCTACGAACACGCCGTCGTTTTCGAATCCGGTGAATAACGTGACCAATGCGAACTTCGGGCGAATCTTGAATTCCGCGGCAGGCCGGGTGACGCAGTTAGCGTTGAAGTACGCATTCTGAGTCGCCGTCTCCGGCAAGGCCCGCTGGTTGCTGTCTCGCGAATCGTAGATGTATAGTGGCGGGAGCCATGATCATGTTTGGCTTCAGACTGCCGATCCTCCTTCTGGCCCTGGCCGGCGCCGCATACGCGCAGGCCCACCGCTCCATTCTCCTCGGTCAAGTAAAGGACCGCTCCGGCGCCGTGGTGGCCAACGCACCGATCAAAGTTCAGCAGAAGGAAACCAACCTTCAGTGGAACTCGACAACCAACGAGTCCGGCAACTGGGAAGTGCCCGGGCTGCTCCCGGGAACGTATCGAGTGGAGACGTCGCTCAAAGGGTTCAAGGCCACAGCGGTGGACGACATCGTGGTTACCAGCGGACGCCGCGTGCAAGTGGACCTCGTCCTCGACGTGGGCGATACGGCCGAATCGGTCACGGTGCGGGCCGAGCGCCAACTGCTGGACACGGCGACGGCCGACATCAACACCGTGATCGACGAGAAGAAGATCGCGGATCTGCCGGTGGGCCAGGGCAACACGACGTACCTCTTCTTTTTCGCCTCGGGAACGGATTCGGCGGCCGGGATCGCGCGCGGGACGTCGGTTGGAAACGATGTGCAGCCGATGCAGCGGGCCGGCACGCAGACGTCGCGATTCAACGGATCGCCCCAGGGCACGGCGGAATTCACTATTGACGGAGCACCGAACACGCAGCGCGGGAACGCCGGTGTGGGCGGCGGCGCGGCCTTCAATCCGAGCCCCGACATGGTCCAGGAAGTCCGCGTACAGACGGCGGCCTTCGACGCGAGCGTCGGCCACACGGGCGGCGCAACGGTGGACATCGTGCTCAAGTCTGGCACCAACCAGCTTCACGGGTCGTTCAACAAATTCTGGCGCAACCCGGAATGGAATGCGAATTCGTGGGCCGGGAATCGCGGCGGGACGCCCCGCATCGACTTCCAGTACAAACTGCACGGCGGCAGTCTCGGCGGTCCCGTCTGGATTCCGAAGCTCTACAACGGCAGCAACCGCACATTCTTTTTCGCGGCATACGAAGATTGGGCTTCGCTGGCGCCGAACCCTCCGCAATTCGTGAATATTCCGAGGCCGGCGCATATTCGCGGCAACTTCTCCGATCTGCTGGCGCTCGGCTCGCAGTATCAACTCTACGATCCCGACACCGGACAGATTGTCGCCAACGGACGCATTCAGCGCGCTCCGTTTCCGGGCAACGTGATTCCGGCCAGCCGCCTCAATCCCGTCGTCGCCAACTTCTCGCGCCTGTGGCCGGAGCCGAACTCCACCGGCACAGCCGACGGACAGCGCAACTTCACATACGTCAACGAACCCTTCGCCCGCACGCAGTGGACCCTGCCGGTCCGGATCGACCACAACTTGACGCAGGCGCAGAAACTGTTCGGAAGGGTGGTGCTTGGCAATACGAAGCTGCCTCGCAGCGGTGTCTTCACCCGCGACGACATCTCTGTCTGGAACATCGACGCCGTGAATCGGGAAGTAGCGTTCGGCGACGTATGGACATTTTCGCCCACCTTCGTCGGCGACTTTCGCGCCTCGCTCATGCGATTCAGTTGGAATACCTTTCCGATCGGCACTGAGGTCGACTACAGGTCCCTCGGCCTCGAAAGCGCCGCGAGTCTGCTCAATACGAAGCTCTCCGGCATGCCGAATCTGAGCGTCGCCGGCTACACTGCGTTCGAGAATCCGCAGGGGTCGCTCCAGGTCTCCGAGATCCGGACGGCTGCGGCGCACTTCACGAAAGTGAAGGGAAGCCACAGTCTGAAATTCGGAACGGACCTGCGTTGGTATATCGACAACCGCGGGCGGCAGGATCGGCTCACGATCGCCTTCAGCGGCGGGTTCACTCGCGGTCCGCTGGACAATTCGCCACCGCAACCGATCGGCGCCGGGATGGCCGACTATCTTCTCGGCCGCTTCAGCCAGGCGACGCTCAACCAGCCGGCCACAGCGGCAAATCTGGCCACCTACCAGGCGCTCTATCTGCATGACGACTGGAAGGTGACGCCGAAGCTGACCGTCAACGCCGGGCTCCGATACGAGCGCGAAGGTCCCGCGACGGAGCGCTTCAACCGGAGCCTCTCCGGATTCGACTTCGATGTCGAGAACCCGATCGCCGCGCAGGCGCGCACGGCCTATGCTGTGTTGCCCAATCCGCCGCTGCCGCTCAATCAATTCCAGGTGCGCGGCGGACTGCTGTTCGCCGGAGCGGGCAACCAGCCGCGCACGATCTTCGATACGAACAACCGCAACTTCATGCCGCGCATCGGCGCCGCGTATCAGTGGAATCCGGCCACCGTTCTGCGCGCCGGATACGGCATCTACTTCATCCCGTACGGACAGCGATTCATCGCGGCGGAAGGCGCGGTGCCCGGCTTCGACACCAACACCTTCTCGTTCGCCAGCCTTGACGGGCTGCGATTCACCCGCACGCTCGACAACATGTTTCCCGATCCGCTGACGCCTGCCGCGGGCAACTCGCAGGGGCTGCGCACGTTCCTCGGCCAGGGTGTGAGCATTCCTGCGCCACGGCGTAACCCGAACGGATACAACCAGCGTTGGCAGTTCTCCTTGCAGCACCGCATTCGCGACGTGTATCGCATCGAAGCCCGTTATGTGGGGAACCGCACGGTCAAGATGCCTCTGGCGCGGAATCGCAACGCGCTTTCGAACGCATACTTGAGCACGTCGCCGGAACGCGACCAGCCACGCATCGACTACTTGACCACCCGCGTGAACAACCCCTTCCGCGGAATCCCGGGTGTCGGCGGCAACATCGGTACCGCGCAGGTACTCGACCTTTCGAATCTTCTGCTGCCGTATCCGGCCTTCGCCGCGGTGAACTACTTCGATTCGCAGGGATTCACTTCCTATCACGCATTGCAGGTAGAACTCGACCGGCGTTTCTCTTCCGGACTGACAGTGCAGGCCGGATACACGTTCGCCAAAACGATCGACGGACTGTCGCTGCGCAACGCAGCGGATCCGGTTCCCGAGAAGGTGATCTCGGATGTGCACCGGCCGCACATTTTCCGGCTGATCGCGCTCTATGAACTGCCGTTCGGACGCGGAAAACGCTGGGGCGGCTGGCAGGTACAGGGAATTTCGTTCATCCAGAGCGGCTATCCGATTTCGTTCGGCAACGTGCTGTTCCGGGGCGATATCAAGAACATCGGCGTTTCAGATCCCGTTCCGGACCGGATGTTCAACGCCGATGCCGGCTTTGAGCGCCGCGCCGAAGCGCAACTGCAGTCCAACGTGCGCACGTTCTCTTCCCGCTTTGCCAGCGCCCGGACGGATCAGCGGTGGAACACGGACTTTTCGATAATCAAAGCGACCCGAATTGTCGAGCGCCTCTCGGTGCAGTTCCGCGCCGAGTTTTACAACTTGTTCAACCAGAACTTCATTCAAGGCGCCATTGACGTGAACCCGGTGTTGCGTACCTTTGGAACCTCGGTGGCCATGTCCGGTCCACGGACCGTGCAACTCGGCATCCGGGCGACATTCTAACAATGCGGCGCCGCCACTTCCTCACAAGCCTGGCGTGCGCGGCTGTCCCGGGCGCGGGTGCGCCTCTGCGCGACTTGCCAGCCGCGCCTGTGCTCGGTTCGCGCATGCTCTTCCTCGATCGGTCGAACCTCCGCGAACAATCGGGTGCGGCGCTCGTACCCGCGCCGGTCGAAAAGCTCGGTCTCGTGATGGGGCCCGGCTCGCCCGGCGACGCCGCCGACGCCCACTCCGCAATGGGCTGCGGACTGTTCCGCGCCGGTGACACGTATCGCCTGTACTACTCAGGCATCACCAAGGACGCGCCGGTGTTCGGCGTTTGCGTCGCCGAATCGAAGGATCTTCTGCACTGGACACGCCCGAATCTTGGGCAGATCCGCATCGGCGGTGCGGACACCAACCGCATCCGCATTGAGGGGATACCCGAGAGCGCGCCCGTCACCCAACCGAGCATCGTCCCGCTTCCGCGCGGCGGCCATCGCATGTATTTCTGGCTCCACCAGCGCGAACCCGTCCGGAGGTTCCGGTATCTCGCCGCCGATAGCGATGACGGTATTCGCTGGCGCTGCGTCAACGCCGGGACTCCGTGCCTCGTCCATCCGCACGATATCGGCAAGTGGCCGTGGCTCGATCCGGTGGAGGCTCGCGAGCAGCGCCGTGCGGATAACGCCGATGACCGCCTGCGCATCCGCAGCAATGATGCGACGCACACCTACGCCATGCCCGGCGGCGGCTTCGAGATGTTCACAGTCTTTCCCGTGCTGAACACGCCCGCTACCGGCCGCTACGTCGCTCGTGACAACGCGCCGTTCATGCTTCGGGTGATGACGAGGCGCACGAGCGAAGACGGGTTGCGCTTTTCCGATCCGGAGTTCATCGTCGTGCCCGACGCGCACGATCCCTGGGATCAGCAGTTCTACTATCTGACCCAACACCGCTTCGGCGATTTCCGCATCGGCTTCCTCGGCCACTATCGCGTCCACGGCCAGACAATGGATATCGAACTCGCCTACAGCCAGGATGGCCGGCGATGGGAGCGGCCGATGCGTGGTGCATGGATACCGCGCGGGCCGAAGGAGGCATCCGATTCCGGGATGGTGTACATGCCGAACCACCTGGTCGACCGCGGCGATCACTGGCTCGCGCTCTACACCGGAAGCGCCGGCGTTCACAATCAGCCGCAGCGTGGCAGGCGCGGTGTCCACGCCGCCCGGATCGCGCGACACCGCTTTGCAGGACTCTCCGCGAACGCATCGCTCACCGCGCGCGTTCAGACCAAGCCCTTCTTCCTCGGCGGAACCGAAGTGCGGCTGGATGCGGCCATCGAGCCCGGCGGGGTCCTCCGCGCCGAACTTTGCGGCGCGCTGGGGCAGCCACTCAAAGGACTCTCGTTCGCTGACTCGATCCCGACGGAAGGCGACAGTCCATCGCACGTGCTGCGTTGGAAGCCGGGAACTCTCGACGACTACCGGTTCCATCCGGTCAGCCTGCGGGTCGAGTGGACGAGAGGGGTCGTCTACGGCGTCGACTGGACTCTTTTCTAATCGAAGAATGATCCTGAAGGAGTGATATCCGGAGATCAATAATCACTCCTTTCGATGAGTTGATCGGCTCTGGTGCAAATTCCGAGTCGAGCCAAATTCGGTAACGGCCGACGTCTCGATCGAACCCGACTCCGATCACGCAGCCAACGCGGCTCGCCAGATCTC
>Ga0194132_10004395_pt1 | contig 23969 bp, 20 predicted proteins | sample TA2KigOf80mmetaG_FD_148612 | JGI IMG/M metagenome (GOLD analysis project Ga0194132, IMG submission 148612) | Freshwater microbial communities from Lake Tanganyika, Tanzania - TA2015054 Kigoma Offshore 80m | ecosystem: Environmental > Aquatic > Freshwater > Lake | place: Tanzania: Lake... | reverse complement strand
GCAAAACCGTGGGAGCCGGAGGGAGCCCGTTCTTGTTGCGAGTCTGAGAATTCACGCTGATTCCTATTCTCGCCCTGCTCAGTAATTAAGGCCAGGGGAGTTGTCTCAGCTATGTTGGCACGGAGGGTCCGCGCGGCGTTCCGCAGGCGGCGGCGTCGATCCCGATTGGGCGGCCGATTGCGAACACGACGTGCTACGTATTGGACGCCTCGCTTGAACCGGTGCCGCCGGGCGCGGCGGGTGAGTTGTATGTTGGCGGAGACGGTCTGGCTCGCGGGTACTGGCGGCGGCCGGACCTGACGGCGGAGAAGTTTGTACCGGATCCTTTTTCAGACGACTCGAGTGCGCAGCTGTACCGGACCGGCGATCTGGCGCGGCATCTTCCCTCAGGCGCGTTGGAGTTTCTGGGCCGCGTGGACCGGCAGTTCAAGATCCGCGGGTACCGGATTGAGCCGGGTGAAATTGAAGCGGCGATCCGGCAGTTCGCGGCGGTGAAGGACGCGGTTGTCGTGGTGCATGAGGGATCGATTCTGGCGGCGCATGTGGCGACGGCAGACCCGGATGCGCAGGCGGCGCCGCTGCGGGAGTTCCTGCTGGCCCGGCTGCCGCGGCACATGGTGCCCTCCGAGTATTCGTTCGCGGAAGCGCTGCCTTACACCTTGAATGGCAAGGTGGATGTGCGGCGGCTGGAGCGCGCCACGGCGGTGCAAGCGGAGGAGCAGGATACGCCGGCCACAGCACTTGAAACCGAGCTGGCGCGGTTGTTCTCCGGGTTGTTGCGGGTGACGGCGGGACCGTCGACGGACTTCTTCCAGGCGGGCGGCCATTCGCTGCTGGCGGCGCGGCTGCTGGCGCTGATTGAGCGTGAAATGGGGCATGCGATTCCCATGCAGGCGCTGTTCAAGAATCCGACGCCGCGGGCCTTGGCGGCGTTCATCGCACCGGCCGGGACTGGGGGTGAGCCGCCGGAGTCTTTCGTGCCCGAGGTGGTTGAGATCAAAAGTGGCCTGAGTGGGGCGGCGCCCCTGGTGTTTGTTGATTTCCAACCCATGTTCCGGCACATGGCTCCTTATCTGTCCGAGGACCGGGCCTTCCATGGGCTGGCGGTGGATGCGTACCGGCATCTTGCGGCGCCGTGCAGCGTTCAGGATCTGGCGGAGGTGCATACGGGCCAGATTGAGCGGGCGGGTTTTGGCCGGGAGTTGATCGTCGGCGGCTGGTCAGCGGCGGGGGTGGCGGCACTGGAACTGGCCCGGCAGTTGCGAGAGCGAGGCTATGCGGTTCCGCTGGTGGTCCTGATCGACACGCTGCACTTTGGCGCGCGGCCGGCGAGTTCGCTCGCGGGCATGGCGCAGCGCATGGCGCGCCGATTGAGGCGCAATCCGGTGCACCGGTGGCCGGGGCTGATGCTGGACCGGGTATCGCGGGCGGTGGATCAGACGCGGTACTTCATCCGGCTGGCCACGGAGTCCTTTGAGGACCCGAACTTGAGGGACGTGTCGCAGATCGCGCTGGAGGCATCGCAGCGGCATGTGGCGGCGCCCTACGATGGGCCGGTGCTGATGATACGGGCTTCGGACACGGTGCGCGATTTCGTGGATCCGATGCTGGGATGGCGCGGGTACTTCACGGGTCCGTTCCAGGCGGTGGACGTGGAGGCGAATCACATTTCGCTGTTTGAGGGTGAGAACGCTCGCAGGATCGCCAAAGCGATTGAGGAGCATGCGTCCGGGTTTAGTGCGGTTGTGGTGTAGTTCGGGATTACAATAAGACCTGCCATGGTCACCCGCCGGTCTTTTTTCTCCATTCCGGGCCTCACTCTGCCCGCGCTGCCGCTGCTTGCCCAGCAGCCTTCCGTGATTCAGGATGGGGAGGCGCATGGCGACCGCCCTTCCTGCAGGAGCCCGGGTGGACACCGCTGCTCAACGGACGCGATCTGGCGGGCTGGGTGGCGCAGGACAACAAGCCGAACGAGTGGTTCACCACCAGTTATGTGCGCTGGGAGCGGCTGCTGGGGCCAACGCGGCTTTCGGGCCAGAAGACACCGAGCGGGGTGATGTTGAACGGGCCCACGGGACGGACGTGCAATCTGGTGACGGCGGCGAAGCATGGTGATATCGAGTTGTACGTTGAGTTCATGCTGGCGAAGGGGTCCAATTCCGGGGTGTACCTGCATGGGCTGTACGAGATTCAGATCTTTGACAGCTTTGGGTCATCCGAGCCGATGAAGTCGTCGGATGGCGGCGGGATCTATCATCGCTGGATTAACAATCAGGGCGTGGGCGGCTCGGCGCCTTCGCGGAATGCGAGCCGGCGGCCGGGTGAGTGGCAGTCATATCAGGTGTGGTTCGAGGGACCACGATTCGACGCGAGCGGCCGGAAGACCCGCAATGCCCGATTCCTGCGCGTTCTGCACAATGGGCTCGGTGTGCAATCGAACGTGGAGTGCGAGGGACCGACACTGGCGCACATGGAGATTCCGGAGGCGGCGGAGAATCCGTTGATGCTGCAGGGGGATCATGGTCCAGTGGCGTTCCGGAACATTCATTGGCGTCCGTTGCGTCCGCTGATTAACCGGTGAGGCCGGGCGTGGTGGGGATAAGATTAAGGCATGGGTCGAATCGCTTTCTTCACCTTGTGCGCCGCGGCATGGCCGGCGCTGCTTGTCGCGCAGTCGGAGGCCGGCGGCGCGGCCTTGAACGGAACGGTGACGGATGCCAGCGGGGCGATTGTCTCCGGCGCCAAAGTCACGGTGACCAATCGGAACACGGGGTTGGCGCGCTCCTCGGAGACGAGTGACGGCGGCACGTATCTGTTTTCGCGGTTGCCGGTGGGCAGCTACGAGTTGCTGGTGGAGGCGCAGGGTTTCAAGCCGCTGCGCCGGGCCGGTATTGGACTGGCGGTGGGGGCGGTGGCGACGCTCGACGTTCAGTTGCAGGTGGGCTCATCGACGGAGACGGTGACGGTGACGGCGGAGGTACCGCTGATTGAGACCAGCCGGTCGCAAACTTCGACTTCGGTGAATGAGCGGGCGGTGAAGGATCTGCCGATCAACGGGCGCAACTTTCTGGACTTCACGCTGCTGACGCCGGGGGTGGTGCGCGACCCACGCGGCGGCGATCTTTCGTTTGGCGGCCAGCGGGGCACATCAAACAGCCTGCTGATTGACGGCAACGATTCGAACAACACGTTCTTCGGCCAGTCGACGGGCCGGACGGGGGTACGAAACCCGTATGCATTCAGCCAGGATTCGGTGGCCGAGTTCCAGGTGAACACGAACGGCTATGCAGCGGAGATCGGACGGGCGGGCGGCGGAGTGATCAACGTGGTGACCAAGTCCGGGACGAATGAGTTCCACGGGTCGGGTTTCTGGTTCCTGCGGCAGCGATTCCTGAATGCGAACACGTTCATCAACAACTCGCGCCGGATTGCGCGGCAGCCGTATGACTTTGACCAGTTCGGCGGGTCGCTGGGCGGGCCGGTGAAGAGGAACAGTCTGTTCTTCTTCTTCACCTATGACGGACAGCGCAACAAGGAGCCGATTCCGGTGTTCAGCGCCGCGGCGATTCCGCCGGCGGGCGCGGCGACGTTTGCCACGCTTTCGCGGTACCTGGCACCTTACACCCGCGGCCAGGATAACAACACCTACATGGCCAAGGTGGATTGGAATCTCTCCGCCCGCGAGACGATGAACGTGCGGTACAACGGGGGCCGTTTCACCGGCGTGAATTTCGAGAACGGCGGCAATCAGCGGGCGCAGGAAGCCACGGGAGACAGCCAGAACAACACGGATAATCTGGCGGCGACGTACACGCGGGTGCTGAGCGCCAGTTCCCTGTTCGACCTGCGGTTTACCTACGTGCGGGACGATGCGCCGGGGCAGGCCAACGCCGCAAGCCCGGAGACGAATATCCTGGAGGGCGGCAATCGTGTGGTGAGCTTCGGGCGCAACTCATTCAGCCCGCGATACACGAACATTGACCGGGCGCAGTTCATCAGTTCGCTTTCTCTCAACCGGGGCCGCCACGCGTTCAAGATCGGCGGCGACATGAACTTCGACCGGATCAAGAATTTTTTCCCGGGCAACTTTTCCGGCGTCTTCCAATTCAACAGCCTGGCGGATTTCGCGGCCAATCGCCCGTTTTCGTTCACCCAGGGGTTTGCCGGCGCGGGGACGGATGGTGCTCTGACACGGCCCAATCTGAGTGAGTACGCGGTGTTCGCGCAGGATTCCTGGCGCGCGACCAACAGCCTGACGCTCAACTACGGCGTGCGCTATGACCTGTTGATGGCGGCGCAGCCCCGGGTGAACAACCCGGACCAGCAGCTTGCGGCGGCGGGGCTGAGCACCGGCCGGATGAATCGAGACACGAACAATCTGGCGGGCCGGTTCGGATTTGCCTACCGGGTGGCGAATTCCGACCGTACGGTGCTGCGCGGGGGGATCGGAACCTTCTACGCGCGGACGCCATCCATCATCACCGGCACGGCGCATTCGCAGAACGGCATCCAGGTGCAGGGCTACACGCTGCTGGGATCGAACCCGGCGCATGCGGCGCTGATGCCGCGATGGCCGAACGTGCTGGCGGCTCCGCCGGCGCTGGCGCGGACGCCGGACATCTACGTGTTCGCTCCCGACTATGTGCAGCCGGTGACGCATCAATGGAACCTGAACATTGAGCGGCAGACGGGGCGCGACGTGTCGCTGACGCTGGGCTATCTGGGCGTTCGCGGTGCGCACCTCACGCGCACTCGCGACATCAACCTGGCGCAGCCGGAAATGATTAACGCCACCCTATCGACTGGCGGCCAGGTGCAGTTCCCGCGGTTCAGCGCGCCGCGGCCGTTCCGCGGTTTTGGCCGGATCAGCCTGTTTGAGAGCGGCGGCGATTCGATCTACCATGGGGCGTTCGTGCAACTGACGAAGCGGTATTCGCGCAACTTGCAGTTCATGGCCTCCTACACGTGGTCGCACGTGGTGGATACGGCTCCGGATGCGACGTCGGTGGTTGTGGGCGCCGATGACGGGAAGCAGGTGCAGAACACGCTGCAGCCGAATCTGGATCGAGGCAACGGGGATTCGGATGTGCGGCACCGGTTTGTGCTTTCGGGCGTCTGGGATATCAACTACGCCAAGTCGATGCAGAACCCGGCGGCGCGGGCGCTGCTGAGCGGATACCAGTTGTCGCTGATCACGTCGATCCAATCGGGCCGTTGGTTTTCGGAACGGACAACCGCGGACCTGAACAACGACGGCAACGCCCGCAGCGACCGCACTCCGTTCGTGGGCCGCAACACGCTGCGGGGACCGGGCTTCGCCGCCGTGGATCTGCGCTTCAGCCGCGACATCGCGCTGGGGACGGAGCGGGCGGCCTTGAAGTTGATCTTCGAAGGATTCAACATCACCAACCGGGCCAATTTCAGTGGATTCGATCAGACTCCCTGGGCGTATAACGCGACGACGCGCGTGTTCACGCCCCGGCCACAGTTTCGAACGATGACCGGGAGCGCCGATCCGCGCATTCTGCAGTTGGCGGCCCGCATCACGTTCTGACGGCCGTGGTGACACTGGACGATATTCGAGCGGCGCGGGAACGGATTGCGGGACGGATCTATCATTCGCCCACCCCGGCCAACGAGTTCCTGACGGACCTGACCGGAGCGCCGGTTCTACTGAAGCTTGAGAATCTACAGCGGACAGGTTCGTTCAAGGAGCGCGGGGCGGCGAACCGCATCCTGGTTCTGACACCGGAGGAGCGGGCGCGCGGGCTGATCACCGCCTCGGCTGGGAATCACGCGCAGGCGGTGGCCTATCACGCCACCTCGCAGGGCATTCGAAGCCGGATCGTGATGCCGGAGGGGACACCGCTGATCAAGGTCTCAAACACGCGGGCTTACGGCGCGGAGGTTGTCCTGCACGGGGCGTCGTTCGATGAGGCGTTCGCGGAAGCGCGCCGGCAGTGCGACGCAGAGGGCTGGACGTTCCTGCACGGCTTTGACGATCCCTGGGTGGTGGCTGGCGCGGGGACGGCGGGGCTTGAGATTGTGGAGGACGTTCCCGGGGTTGAGGCGGTGGTGGTTCCGGTGGGCGGCGGCGGACTGATTTCAGGCATTGCGTGTGCCGTGAAGGAACTGAAACCCGGAGTGCGGGTGGTGGGAGTGCAGACGGAGCGTGTCCCATCGATGATCGAGGCCCGGCGGCAGGGGGAGCCGGTGACGGTACCAGCGGCACGCACAATCGCGGACGGGATCGGGGTGCGGCGCGTGGGTGCGCTGAACCTGGCGATGTGCGCGCGGTACGTGGACGAGATTGTGACAGTGGATGAGGAAGAGATCGCGAGTGCGATCCTGATGCTGCTAGAGCGGGAAAAGACGGTGGCCGAGGGGGCGGGGGCGGCGGGCGTGGCGGCGGTGATGCACGGCAAGGTGGAACTGGGGGGAGCACGGACCGTGATCTCCGTGGGCGGCGGCAACATTGACGTGACGATGCTGGCGCGGATCATTGAACGCGGGTTGCACAAGGATGGCCGCATGGTACGTTTGCGCGTGCAGGTCTCCGATCACCCTGGCGAGTTACACCGTCTGACGGGCATCGTCACGCACTACCGGGCGAACATCGTGCAGGTGGACCATGAGCGGGCCTATTACGGCGTGGCGCTGGGGCACACCAGCATCGATTTGACGCTTGAGACGCGGGGGCGCGATCATATTGCGGAGTTGCGGGCCGGGCTGGCAGCGGCCGGCTACAACGAAATCGAGGTAGTGTAGACTCGATGGTGCCCTGGCCGACACCATGCACCGCCGTGAGTTTCTAAGACAATCCGCCGCCGCAGCCGCGGCTTCCCTGCTCCCCGCCCCGCTTTTCGCCGATCCGGATTCGCGCCAGGCAACGGGGATCAAACTGGGCGAGGTGACACCCACCTCCGCCCGTCTTTGGATGCGTGTGACGCAGGCCGCCGAGCGGAACTGGAACGGCGAGGTGCGGAAGGGGCGGCCGAAGCCGTTGGCGCCGGGAATGCCGGCGGCCAGTCTGGAGGGCGCCGTGCCTGGGGCGGAGGGGCGCATCCGGGTGACTTATGCGGCCAACGAGAGACTTCGAAACGCAAGCAAGTCCGCGTGGCGGGAGGTTTCCGCGGCAACGGACTTCGGGGGGCAGATCGCTCTGGAGGGGCTGCGGCCGGACACGGTCTACCACTATCTGGCCGAAACCGCGGCGCGGGGGGGCAAGGCTCACGCGCCGGTGCGGGGCATGTTCCGGACAGCGCCGGAAGCGGGGTCGACGGGCGGGGTGAGCTTCACGATGACCACCTGCCAGAAGTATTCGGAACTGGACGATGCGCGGCAGGGGTTCCGGATCTACGAATCGATGCGGGGGCTGGACCCGCGTTTTTTTGTGTCGGCGGGCGACATTGTGTACTACGATTCGGATGATCCCGAGGCGACCACGGAGGAGTTGGCGCGGTATCACTGGCAGCGGATGTTCAGTTTTCCGCGGCATATCGGGTTGCTTTCAAGCACGGCCGGCTACTGGTCAAAGGACGATCACGATACGCTCACGGACGACACCTGGCCGGGGCAGGTGAAGAAGCCGCAGCCGCTCACTTTTGCTGACGGCTTGAGGATTTTCCGGCAGCAGGTTCCGGTGTCGCCGCTTCCGTACCGGACGTTCCGGTGGGGCAGGACGCTGCAGATCTGGATGGTGGAAGGGCGGGACTTCCGGTCGCCGAACAATGCGCCGGACGGTCCCGGGAAGTCGATCTGGGGGGCCGAGCAGAAGGCCTGGCTTCAGCGGACGCTGGCGGCGTCGGATGCCGATTGGCGCGTGTTGATCACGCCGACGCCGATTGTGGGTCCAGACAGGGCCAACAAGCGTGACAACCATTCCAACGCGGTCTTCGCGCACGAGGGCCGGGAGATCCGGGAGTGGCTGAAGGCGAACGTGGCGGACAACTTCATCACGATCAACGGCGACCGGCACTGGCAGTATCACTCGGTGGACCCGGAGACGGGAATTCATGAGTTGTCGGTGGGCCCGGCAAGTGACTCACACGCCGCCGGAACGCCCGGCGAAGACCGGCGCTATCACCGGTTCCATCGCGTGATGGGAGGGTTTCTGCAGGTGGAGACGGAGCGGCGCGGAGGCGAGAAGGCGATCCACTGCCGGCTGCGGGACGTGGCCGGCGCCGTGGTGTACGAGTTTTCGAGGACGGGAAAAGCTTAAGGGACGGAACAAACGGCCCTTGCAAACCGTATGGTCTGACTGAGGAAAGGATTCACCAAATCATGTTTTGCACGCGCTGCGGCAATGCGATGAAGGATGCCGACAAGTTCTGCTCGGGCTGCGGGGCGACCGTGGCTGCCGGGCCAGCGGGCGCCGGGGCGTCCGGCTCCGGGCCGGCAGGAGGGATGGGTGGACCGAAGCGGTTGGCGCGAATGATGAATGACAAGAAGATTGCCGGAGTCTGTTCGGGCGTCGCGCGCTACTTCGGCATCGACACGACGCTGGTGCGGATCGTATGGCTGCTTCTGATTCTGTGCGCGGGCACGGGTGTGCTGGCCTACATTATCTGCTGGATCGCGATGCCGAAGGATTATGGCACGCCGGGGCAGCCAGCCTACGTTTGAAGCTGACCGTTCGCTGACCGTTCGCTGACCGTGGGCTGGGCCGCGGCTTTCATTTCGGCCAGCCGTTTCTTCCAGTCTTCGAGGATCTGGGCGGTGGCGGTGGCGCCGAAGCGTGTGGCGCCGATGGCGTGGACTTCGAGCGCCTGATCGAGTGTGCGCACGCCGTGGGCCGCCTTGACCTGAACGTAGGGCCGGCATTTGCGGACCATCAGTTCGAGATCCTCCTTCGTGTAGCCCGTGGGCGCGAAGCCGGTAGAGGTTTTCGACCAGTCCACTTCACTGCGCTTGCACATCTTGCAGGCGATGATCTTTTCCTCCTCCGTCAGGTACGCGTTTTCGAAGATGACCTTGAGCCTGGCGCCTTCCTCATGGCAGGTTTTGGCCATCTGGATCAGCTCCATTTCGACATACTGAAACTCGCGCGATTTCAGTTTGCCGATGTTGATGACCATGTCGATTTCCCTGACTCCCCGGCGCAGCATGTCGCGGGCCTCATAGAGCTTCACAGCGGTGGTTGAGCCGCCGTGAGGAAAGCCGACGACGCTTGAGGCGAGCACACCGGAACCGCCGAGCAGGCGCACGGCGAGATCGACATCGGAGGGGCGCACACACACGCTTGCCACGTCATAGTCAACAGCGAGCGCGACGCCGGCCGAGACCTGCACATCGGTGAGTTCGGGACGCAGCAGGGAGTGATCGATCATCTTGGCCAGGCCTTCGTAGGTTGAAAGCGGCGGCCGTTCCAGTTGAGTTTCCATGTGGTCCCTTCAGTGTACCGCCCAGTGGTGATCCACAATGGGCGGATAATGATGGGATGCCACACGTTATGCGCTTTGGCCGCCTTGCCGCATCGGCCAGTCTGATCTTTTGCGCCCTGGGCGCCGACGGCGATCTTCAACACGCTTCACTGGGCACCTTTTCACTAGAAAGCGGGCAGGTAATCCGTGATCTGAAGCTGGGGTATCGAACGTATGGGGCGCTCAACGCGGCCCGGTCGAACGCGATTCTCTTTCCCACCTGGTTCACGGGAACAACGGCCAATCTGGCGGCGTACATCGGGCCTGGCAGGATGGCCGACAGCTCGCTTTTTCACGTGATTGCGGTGGATGCGCTGGGGAACGGCGTTAGCAGTTCGCCATCGAACAGCACGGCGCAGCCCCGGCTTCAGTTCCCGGCGTTCACCATTCGAGACATGGTGCGGTCGCAGCATGCGCTGCTGACGCGGGTGCTGAAGATCGGCCATTTGCGGGCGGTGATGGGCATCTCGATGGGTGGGATGCAGTCCTTTGAGTGGGCCGTGGAGTACCCGGAGTTTATGGACCGGATTGTGCCGATTGTGGGAACGCCGCAGTTGACCTCGAGCGACCTGCTGCTGTGGAACGGCGAGCGGCGGGCGATTCTGGACCACAAAGACTTCCTGAACGGAAACTACTCGAAGCAGCCTGATCTGGCGGCGCTGTGGGCTCTGCACGACTTCGCTGTAAGCACGCCGCGGCACCGGAGCCTGAAGTTGACGCCGCGCGCCGTGTTCGCGAAGTACTTTGACGGGCTGGGCCGGTATTCCGCGTTTGACGCCAACAACTGGCTGCGGCAGCTGGAGGCGATGATTTCCCATGACATCGCCCATGGGGGTACGTTGGAGACCGCCGCCCGCCGGGTGAAAGCGAAGGCGTTGGTGGTGGTGGCCACTCAGGACATGATGGTGAGTCCCCTGCCGGCACTTGAGGTTGCCAGATTGCTCAAGGCGCAGACGGTGGAACTGGGCAACGACTGCGGGCATCTGGCGGGGGGCTGCGAGCCGGCGCCGGTGAACAAGGCCGTTGCGGCGTTCTTGGTTCCGTAGCAGAGATATACTGCCGTAGCAGAGATATACTGATAGACAAGCATCTCAATCTGGAAGAGGGTCTTTATGCATCGATCGACCGTTCGGAACTTCGTTCTGGCGCTGGCGGCTGCTTCAGTTGTTCTGGCGCAGGACACACGAGCTCGAGTTCAGGGAGTTGTCACGGACTCCTCACAGGCAGTGGTGGCAGGCGCCCGCGTGGTGCTTTCCAATGACAATACCGGCGTCACGGCCTCCAGTGAGACAAGCCAGGTGGGACAGTACCTGTTCGACTTCGTTCTTCCTGGCAACTACACGGTGACGGTGGAGATGCAGGGCTTCCGGAAGTTCGTGCAGAAGAACGTCCTGGTGCAGAGCCGGGGCGACGTGACGGTGAATGCCGCTCTGGAGCTTGGCAGCGTGGGTGAGGCGGTGACCGTGGAGGCGGCCCCGGTGGCGGTGAACTTCAACACCTCGACCATGGCGCTGACGCTGGACACGAAGATGGCGAACAATCTGCCGATCATTCACCGCAACCCTTTCCTGCTGGTGTCGCTGAACCCGGCGACGGTGATCCGGTCATCGACGGAGCAGAGTCCGTTCCACCATTGGGCGGCCTCGCAGTTTGACGTAGGCGGGAACACGAACACGAAGAACGACATCATTCTGGACGGCGCGCCCTCCATGACGTCGCAGAAATCGAGCTACACGCCTCCCATGGATTCGGTTCAGGAAGTGAACCTGCAGCAGAACGCGGTGGACGCCGAGTTCGGCCACAGCGCGGGCGGCGTGCTGAGCGTGCAGATGAAGTCCGGCACGAATGACATGCACGGCACGGGTTACTACCTGGGCCGGAATCCGGTGTTCAACGCGGTGGCCAATTCGATCACGCGGGCCAGAAACCTGACACGCCAGAACGTGTGGGGCGGCACGCTGGGTAACGCCATCATGAAGAACAGGCTGTTCAACTTCGTTTCCTACGAAGGGTGGCGGACGATTGAGCCGCGGACGGTTCAGAACACGCTGCCGAACACGGCGGAGCGGAGCGGGGATTTCTCGCGGTCTTTGAACGCGGCCGGGACGCTGCGCACCATTTTCGACCCGACCACGACGCGCGTGGACGCAGCGGGCGTGGTGACGCGCACGCCCTTCGCCGGCAACATGATTCCGGCGGCGCGCCTGGATCCGCTGAGCCGCCGCATCCTTGGCGACCTTTGGGCGTCGAATACTCCCACCGGCAACTCGGATTCGCCGAACTTCCTGGCCGGCTTCGCCAACAGGTTCCGCTACTGGAACCTGGCCAATCGCGCGGACTGGAACATCAGCGACAAGGTGAAGGTGTTTGGCCGATTCAGCCAGTTCCGGACGTTCACGGCGCAGGACAACTACACGGGCGGGTCGATTGCGCAGCCGGTGGATGGGTCCAAGCGGCACTCGATCAGCTTCGCGGGCGATATGGTGTACACATTGAATGCCACGACGGTGTTCAATATTCGCGGGGGCTACAACGCGATTGTCGATTCGTTCGGCGTTCCGGAAGCCACGTTGAAAGAAGCGGACCTGGAGAAGTATTGGCCGGGGAATGCCTGGTACAAGCCCTACCTGGGCGATCTGCCGGACATCTACTACCCCGGCGTCACCGTTCGCCAGGGACTTGTGACAACTCTGGGCCGCACCGGCTACTGGTTCCAGGAGCCGAACTCCTGGAACGTGGAATCAAAGATGTCCAAGAATGCCGGCCGGCACTATTTCAAGGTCGGCGGCGATTTCCGGCATGAGAACACAGTGGCGTCGCGGCCACGGCCCATGTCTTTCGATTTCCGGCCCGACCTGACGGCGGAGACCTTCAACAACCCTCAGATTGCGCGCAACGGCAGCGCCTGGGCGACATTCCTGCTGGGCGCCCTGGATGGGAACTCGGCGATCTCGTCGATCCCGATTCAGCGTCCCCAGGTGGACTACTTCGGCCTGTTCTTCCAGGATGACTTCAAGCTGACCCAGCGCCTGACGTTGAACCTGGGCCTTCGCTATGAGTTCTTCACGGCGATGCGCGATCCGCAGGACCGTCTGTCGCGTTTCCTCGACCGTACCAATGCGATTCCTGAATTCCAGGGCGCCGGCACGCCGGTGATTCCGGCGGCGGCCGCGTCCCTGCGCACCGCGCCGCCCATCTACAATGGCGCGTGGGTCTTCACAGATTCCGACAACCGGAACTCGTGGAACCCGCCGAAAACGCTCCTGATGCCGCGCCTTGGACTGGCCTGGCGCGCGAACAACAACACGGCCATCCGGATTGGCTGGGCCCGGTACATCGTGCCCGCAACGTTGACAGATGGCCTGGGCATTCTGGGCAGCGTGCCGTACCCGGGCTTTGACGCCACTTCGACGACGATTGCGCCGCTGCAGGGCATTCCGCAGCAGCGCTTCTCGGATCCGTTCCCGGGCGGACTGGTGCCGGTGAGCGGCAAGCGCTTTGGCCGCTACACGAACCTGGGCACCTCCGCCACCTGGTATCAGCAGGATTTCGAGCCCGCGGTGAACGACCGGTTCAACATCAGCGTGCAGCGGCAGTTGCCGTGGAAGGTGCTGGCCGACATCACGTTCTTCATGAACATCGGCCGGTCGGCTCCCTATACCTATGATCTGAATCAGGTAGATCCGCGGATTGGCTTCCGGGTGCAGAACGCGGTGACCGCCGCGGTGGCGAATCCGTTCTTCGGCCTGGCAGCCGACAAGTTCCCGGGCCAGCTTCGGACACAGCGCAACGTGGCGGTGTCGCAACTGCTGCGGCCGTATCCTCAGTATGAGACTTTGAACGAGACGCTGCGGGGCGGACGCGGGAATCGCTACCGGTCCCTGCAGATGCAGTTCCAGCGGCCTTTCGTCAACGGGTTCAATTTCGTGGTGGGGTACAACTACAACCGGGAGCGGAACCAGGAGCTCTACGACAACGTGGACTTCTTCACGAACTCGCTTACGTGGCAGCCTGCCACCAATGCCCGGCATCGTCTGACGGGCGCGGGCATTTACGAGATTCCGGTGGGACGCGGACGCAAGCTGATGGCTGGGGCGAATCCGGTGGTGGATGGCATCCTGGGCGGCTGGTCGGTGAGCGCGCTGTGGACGTTCAACACGGGCATCTTCCTGCGCTTCCCGGGCATGTTGGTGAGCGGCGATCCCTCGCTGGATTCGCCGTCGCGCGACCGGTGGTTCGACACCTCGAAGTTCCAGCGGCTGCCCGCTTTCACGAGGCGCGACAATCCGCTGCAATACTCCAACATTGTGGGGCCGAAGTATCTGAACACGGACTTCACGCTGGCCAAGACCTTCAGCCTCTCCGAGCGGCTGAAGTTCGAGTTGCGCATGGAGGCCTACAACCTGACCAATAGCTTCACGGGGGCCGACCCGGCGACGGACGTCAACAACCCGGCAACGTTCGGCCGGATTGTGGCCCAGCGCGGCGGTATCTTCGGACGGCAACTCCAGTACAGCGGGCGGTTCGTCTGGTAAGACTGGCCGCCATTCTGTTTTCCATTGCGCCCACGTACGGACAGTACGTGGGCGCCGCTGTTTGCGGAGGCTGTCATCGCGAACAGGCGTCGAGGCAGGCGGGCACGCCGCATGCCCGGGCGCTGGCACCGTCCAGGGCCGGGCAACCGAGTCAATGGGCGTTCGGGTCGGGAGAGCAGGCGGTGACATACGTGAGCCGGCTGGATGAGGACTTCTACCTGGAGCATGGCCAGACCCTGTACACCGCCACCGGCGCGATGGGCGTGACCCCAGGGCATTCCGATACGCGTGGCGTGCGGTACCGGGTCTTCGACCCTGAGGCGCAGATCCTGCGCTGCTTTGGATGCCATTCCACGGGGACGCCGTCGCTAGGCGCGGACTACGCGATCATGCCCCGAGAAACAGGCGTTCGCTGCGAATCGTGCCATGGGGCTGGCGAGGCGCATGCGAAGGCGGGCGGCGGCCGGGGGAACATTCTGAATCCGGGACGGTTTTCTCCCACGGAAGTGAACAACGCCTGCGGCGCCTGCCACCGGAAGCCCGCGCCCCGGGGCAGCGATACGGACTGGACGAACGCATGGAACGTGCGTCACCAGCCGGTGTACCTGAGCCAAAGCCGGTGCTTCGCCGGGGGCAAACTGTCATGCCTGACCTGCCATGATCCGCACGGGGGCGCGGCGAAGCCCGCCTGCGGCGCTTGCCACGCCAAACCCGTTCACAAAGCGGTTGCGACGGCGGGACGGTCCTGCACCGGCTGCCATATGCCCAAGGCGCAGGCCAGCCGGGAACTTGCCTTCACGAATCACTGGATTGGAATCTACGCCGGCGCGGGCAAGCTGCGGCCGCGGCGGTAGAGCCGTTTAGCGGCCCAGTTCCGGGAAGCGCTCGACCGCCTTGGCCAGATTACGGCTTACAAGGGAGCCGGCCGGGGCGAGTGCCCGGGTTACCTTGAGGTTCTGAGTGACTTCGTTGCGGTCGCCCCCCATGTTCCCCAGGGTAAGGAGCAGGCGCAGTTCGGCGTTCTTCGGCTGCAGTTTGGCCGCCATGTTCAGGAACCGGAGGCCATCGGGATCCTGCTTGCCCCACATCTGGTTCATGGCTTGAATGACGAATCCGGCTTCGACGAGGGACTGGAAGTTGTCCGGCCTGGCGGCGGCACGGAGCGCTTCCATGGTCTTGCGCGAGGCCTCGGGCTTGGTGTCTGAATCGAGCACCACTTCCGCCAGCCGTTCAATCGAGGCGAACAGGGAGCCGGGTGCGGCGTCATAGTGAAAACAGGCGAGGGGAGGACCGGCCAGCGCGCCCGAGGCGGCCAGCAGGGGCATGGCGAGAATCCGTTTCATCGGAACTCCTTTCGCCCGAGAAGACGCGGCAGCGGGGCGGTTTGTGAACAGGGTTACCGGGCGGCGGCGCGGCGTACGGCCGACCCGGATTCGCGGCTGGCGGGCTTGCGCGGCGCGCCGACGGTCAAGCGGCGAACCTGATCGGTGACGCAGACCAGGAACATCGGCTGGCGCGCGTTCTTGAGAATATCGATGATGCGCTGATGGCTGTCCTCAAGATAGATGGACTTGCCATCGGTGACCAGATGGTACTCGGAGTTGGCATCGAGAATCTCCGAGACACGCTTGCCCATTTCCCGCTGGAGGAACCGAAGCACGCGGCGGATTTTCTGGAGTGAAAATCCCTTGCGGCGGAGTTCAGCGATCACGCTGATCTCCACCACTTCTTCCAAACCATAGACACGGCGGTGGCCTTCATGCCGGGGTGAGACAACCTTCTTCTCATCCCACCACTGCAACTGGCGGAGGCTGACACCTCCGATGCGCGCCACCTCACTGGAGGCGAAGGTGCGACGCGAGGGGTCCGGTGTTTCGATTTTTGTCTTTTTTGCCCTAAACATGATCGGCCGTTTCTGTTTCGCTGGCAACCAGCGGACCTCACTAGTTTACCCAACTCGGGGGCCCTGTCAACCGGCCCTGCCCGGGATGCGGCCGGGACCGGACGGGCGGCGGAGCGGGCACGGGCGGCGAAACGTTACAATACGGGGTCGGCATGCACAAACTTCGCAGCCGGGAGTGGTTCGACTCTCCCGAATACTACAGTTTTTCGCGCAAGGCGTGGCTCCGTTCGCAGGGCTTTACCCATGAGGTGTTCGACAACAAGCCCGTGATCGGGATCTGCAACTCCTGGAGCGAGCTCACCAATTGCAACGCCCACCTGCGCACGGTGGCGGAGGCGGTGAAGCGCGGCGTGTGGGCGGCCGGCGGCTTCCCGCTGGAATTCCCCACCATCTCACTGGCTGAGATGCTGATGAAGCCGTCGTCGATGATGTTCCGCAACCTGATGGCGATGGATGTGGAGGAGTCGATTCGCGCGCATCCGCTGGATGCGGTGGTGCTGTTGTGCGGCTGCGACAAGACCACGCCGGCGCAACTGATGGGCGCGGCGTCGGCCGATGTCCCGGCGATCGTGGTTCCGGGCGGGCCGATGCTGAGCGGGCTGCACCGGGGGCGAGAGCTGGGCGCTGGCACGGACGGCCGCAAGCTGTTCGACCAGTTCCGGTCCGGGCGCCTGACGGAGGAAGAGTTGTGCGAGATCGAAGGGTGTCTTGCCCGCAGCGCCGGCCACTGCACGGTGATGGGCACGGCTTCCACCATGACCAGCATGGCCGAGGCGCTGGGCATGACGTTGAATGGCTCCGCCAGTATCCCGGCGCCGGATTCGCGAAGGCTGATGTCGGCCGAATTGTCGGGCCGGCGGGCGGTGGAACTGGCGCTTGAGGACCTGCGGCCGTCGCGGATCATGACGCGGGAGGCGTTTGAGAACGCGATCACGATTGATATGGCGATTGGCGGGTCGACGAACGCCGTGGTTCACCTGATCGCGATCGCGGGGCGGCTGGGGATCACGCTCACTCCCGATGACTTTGACCGGGTCTCGCGCCGCACGCCGTGCGTGGTGAACCTGAAACCGTCTGGCGAATATCTGATGGAGGATTTCTTCGCGGCGGGCGGGCTGCCCGTGGTGATCCGCGACATGCTTCCGCTGCTGCACGGTGAGTGCCTCACCGTGACGGGCCGCACGATTGCCCAGAACGTGGAGGCCGCGGAGTGTTTTAATCGCGAGGTGATTCGAGAGACGGCGCGGGCGCTTTCGGCCGAGGGCGGGACGGTGGTGCTGCGCGGCAACCTGTGCCCCTCGACGGCGGTGATCAAGCACACGGCGGCCTCGCCGCACCTGCTGCAGCACCGGGGGCGGGCGTACGTGTTCGAGAACAAGGATCAGATGATGGCGCAGATCGACAGCCCGGATCTGCCGGTGGATGAGAATTCGATCCTGGTGATGAAGAACTGCGGACCCAAGGGGGGGCCGGGGTTTCCGGAGTGGGGCCAGATTCCGATGCCGAAGAAGCTGCTGGAGCGCGGCGTGCGCGACATTGTGCGCATCTCCGATGCCCGCATGAGCGGAACCAGCTTTGGCACGGTGGTGCTGCATGTCACGCCTGAGTCGGCGGCGGGGGGTCCGTTGGCCATTGTGAGGACCGGGGATGAGATCGTGCTGGACACCGCGGGCCAGAGACTGGACATTCAACTGCCGCCGGAGGAGATCGCGCAACGGCTGGCGGCGTTCACACCGCCCGAACCCAAGTACCGGCGCGGCTATGGCAAGCTTTTCCTCGACCACGTGCTGCAGGCGGACCAGGGATGCGATTTCGATTTCCTCCGCAAGTAGCCGGCCTGCTGCTGCTTGCTCTGCTGTTCCTGGCCGCCAACCGCCCGGCTTATAAGGGCTATTTCAACGACGACGACCTGGACAACATGAGTTGGACGATGGCCGCCGACGGGGGCACATTCCTTGAGGGCTTCCTGACTCCGAAGTATTACCCGTGGAACTTCCGGCCCACGGGCCATCTGCTGTATTTCGCGCTGGTGCACACGGTTCGGCTGGAGTTTCCCTGGTATCTGGCGGTGGTGCAGTTGCTGCATCTGGTGAACATGGTGTTGCTGTACGCCCTGGCGCGCAGGCTGGGCGCGGAGCGGATTCCAGCTTTGGCCGCGTGTCTCTTCTTCGCGTTTCACTACGCCACATTCGACGCGTTCTGGAAGCCGATGTACGTCTTTGACACGGCCTGCGGAACGTTCTGTCTGCTCACGCTGCTGGCCTATGCGTGGGACCGGCCATGGCTGGGCGTCCTGGCCTTTTGGCTGGCTATCCGCTCGAAGGAAGTGGCCATCATGCTGCCCGCGGTGCTGGCGCTCTATGAATTCGCCCTGCGCGAGCGCCGGGTGGCGCGTCTGGTGCCCTATTTCGCGATCTCGGGGTGGTTCGGCATCCAGGCGATGATCTTCAACAGGAGCCGCGACGATGACTATTCCCTGCGGTTTAACCTTTCGGCCCTGGCGGCGTGTGCCCGTTATTACCTGGGTCCCGTTCTGGTGGCCGTAATCGCGGCGGTGGGAGTGTTCTGCCGTGGACGCCGGGCGCTGGTGACGCTGGGCGGGTTCGCTCTTCTGGTGGCGCCGCTGCTGTTTCTGCCGGGCCGGCTCTACCTGGTTTATCTGTATGTGCCGCTGCTGCTGTTGAGCTTGGGGGTGGCGTTCGTGCTGGGCCGCGTGCAGCCGCGCTGGATCGCCGCGGGGGCTCTGGCATGGGCTTTTTTCACCTATCGCGACCTGATCCGGTATCGTAGTGTGACTCTTGAGCAGGCTGGCCGCAACCGGGCCTACGTCGCGGAGTTGGCGCGGTTTGCCGCTGAGACTCCACTGGGCGACCATGTTTTGATTGACGGCCTGCCTCGCGGCATGAACCTGTGGGGGGCAGCGGGAGCTCTTCGGGTTTTGAGCGGCAACTGGAAGCTGGAGGCGGGGAGGGTGGAGAGCGCCGAGGATCGCGTGCGTCTCCGTGATCTGGCGGCTCCGGTGCTGTCATGGAAAGAGCCGGAACGGGTTCTGCAGGTCTCCCGGCCAGGCCCGGATACTGGCAGGCTTCCCTTCCTCGACTTCACCCATCCCGGGGTGATCTGGCAGCTTGGCAAGGGCTGGTATGGTTTAGAGGGCTTGTTCCGGTGGTGCGCGCCCGTGGCGCATGTTACTCTGGAACGCCCGGCGGGCCGGGTGAAGTTCGCGGTGCGGGTGCAGCCGGGCCCGGCGCATCTGGCGGCCCACGAGGAGATCCGGCTTGAGCCGCGGCTGGGCACCGTTCGCCTGGGCGTGAAGTCGACACGCAAGGTGGGACCGGGCTGGATGGTGTGGGATGTGCCGGACGGACCGCCAGGACGGGTTGAAGCCGAGTTGTGGGTGAGCCCTGAATACCGGCTTTCGACCGATCCGCGGGGGCTTGGCGTGCCGGTGATGGCGATCGGATTCACGCGGGAGGATCCTCAATGACAGACCGCATTGCGCGTACCGGCTGGACGGTCGCCATTCTGCTGTGCCTTTCGACGATGATCAACTACGTCGACCGCTCCTCGCTATCCATCGTTTCGGTGGAAGTGATGCGCGAGTTCGACATGAATCAGCAGGATTTCGGCAACACGGTAGCCGTGTTCATGTTTGGCTACGCGATCATGTACGCGCTGTCGGGCTATGTGGTGGACCGGCTGGGCACACATCGCGGTTTTCTGGCTTTCATCACGGCCTGGAGCGTGGCGCAGATGCTGCATGCCGCGGCGGCAGGGCGCGCGTCTCTGGCTGGCTGCCGGCTGCTGTTGGGGCTTTCCGAGCCGGGAAACTGGCCCGCGGCCGCGCGCGCCATCCGGGAGTGGTTTCCGGCGGGCCAGCGGGCGTTGGGCATTGGGATTTTCAACTCCGGATCGTCCCTGGGTGCGGCTGTGGCGCCCGGTCTGGTGGCGGCCTTGACGCTGGGTTTTGGCTGGCGGGCGGCTTTCGTGGTGACGGGAGCGCTGGGGCTGGTGCTGGCCGTTTTTTGGATGTTTCTGTATCGTCCGGGCCCCTTTGCCAGCGCCGGACCGGCGGCGAGACCCGATTGGCGCTGGATCATCCGGCAACGGGGGTGCTGGACTCTTATTCTGGCCCGATTCTTCACCGATCCGGTGGTCTATTTCGTGATTTCCTGGCTCCCCGCCTACTTGCGCACGGAGCGAGGATTTGACTTGGCCATGGTGGGCAAGTACGGCTGGGTGCCGTACATCTTTGGCGACATCGGCTACATCCTGGGGGGATGGCTTTCGGGGCGCCTGATCGCGGCCGGTTGGACCCTGCCGCGCGCGCGGAAGTTCGTGATGGCGGTGGGCGCGGCGGTGATGCCGCTTACGATGCTGGCTCCCTGGGTTCCGGAAGCGTGGATGGTGCTGGCGGTGATGAGTTGCGCCGCGTTCGGACACGCGTTCTGGATCGCCAACCTGCTGACCATTCCCACGGATATCTTTGGAGAGCATCAGGTGGGAACCGCCAGCGGATTCACGGGCGCGGGCGGTGCGATTGGCGGGGTGCTGGCCAATCTCGGAACGGGCTACATCGTTCGGCATTACTCGTACACGCCGATTTTCCTGATGGCTGGTCTGATGCACCCGATTGCTATTGTCCTGGTTTATCGCCTGCTCAAAGATCGCGAGTTTGAGCGCGCGTCTGCCGGAGCCTGACAGTACCATGGGCTTCGCACTCTGGGTTGTGGGGGATATCGCCTACGCGGAAGGTACGCATGAGTATCGCCCGATGGGCGCCGCGGTGGTTTCGGCGGCCACGGTGGTGACGGCAGGTGACTTCCGGCCGCATGCACGTTCGATTGTGCGGTCGCGGAGGCATTTCGAGGGCTATTTCGCCTCGCTGGGGCACCTGAACCACCACTTGAAGCGGCGCCGCGGGGCCAGCGCAGGGGATGGCCGCATTCTGCCCACTTTGTAGGCGGGTTAGCGGGCAGCGTCGTTCAGCCGCCAATCGTACTTGAAGTAGGCAAAACGCGCCTTGGCCAGGGCCGAGGCGTCTGCCGGGCGATACTTGCCGAGGAAGCGCCGGACTCCGGATTCGCCTCCGAAGTCTTTGGCAAACCAGGAGAAGATCATGGAAAGCTCGACTTTTGCGCCGTCGGATGAGAGCTTTACATTGCGATCCTGCGCCAGAAACCGTCCGGTTTCGGCTTCAAGTTTGCGCTCCAGATTCTCGGGTGTGTAAGCCTCGGGCGAAAGCCAGGGGCAGCTTTCCGAGGCGCAAACGATGGAGAAATGGATTCGTGGATCGCCCACGGAGCGGATGCTCCTGGACTCTATGTCGTCGAGCGAGCGTTCGACACCGCCCACCTTGAACTTGCGCCGGTAGAAGAAGCTGAACTGGCCGAGTTTGCCGGCCAGACGGTCGCGTTTGGCCGGATAATCGGTTGCGAAGGCATGAAGAACAAGGGCGTTATAGGCATTAATCCAGTAGGCCAGTTTGGCTTCACGCGTGGGAAACAGTTCCGGGTTCGAGTCCGGGCTGACGGCGGCCAGTTCGTTTACGAAGCGGTTGAGCGCCGCGAGGTTGGCGTGGAGGCCGGCGTAATCGACGCGGCCGTCAGCCCGGACATAGCGCCGCAGCACCTCGTCGTAAGCCGTTGTCTCGGGCGCCGGCGCGGCGGCCGCCCACAGCGTCAGGAGCAGAATTGCTTGAGAAATAACTTTGCCTCCGCCAACTGAGGAAATCCCCGCTCGTCAGCCTTGAATTCCGGCGTGTGCACGCAACGGCGTCCCCGGCGCACCTCCACGGGATGCCGCAGGTGGAGCATCTCGTGGAACATGATGTATTCAACGACGAAGGGGGGCACCTCGGGGCGGTCGAGCGCGCGGGTAAGGACGATGGCGTGGTGGGAGGGATCGTAGTGGCCCAGGTGGACGCGCGAGGCGGCGCGGCTCCAACCCAACTCGGGCCTGGCCATCAAGCCGTTGAAAAAGCGGCGATTCAGATCCTCGAAAATCTCTTCCAGGTGATGGTGCTCCCCGGCGGGACCGGAGATGTACTTTCGGCCTCTTTCCTGCCTGGCCTGCTCCATCCGGACGCGCATTTCGCGCCGGTTGAGAAAGGCGCGGTAACGGGCCTGAAAGCCATCGGGCACGGGCCGGCGGAACAGTTTCGAGATCAGAATGAACGCCAGCGCTTCCACCGCGGCCTGGGGGGCATCACGCAGCAGGTCGCTCAATTTGACGCGCAGGAAGCCGTCTTCCAGGGAGATGGAGCTATTGGCGTTCGCGAGCGGACGGTATTCGATCCGGATCTCGGGAAGCGGCGTCCGGGGCCGCAGGGTGCGGAACACCCGCCGGTAGATTTCGACCGGTGTCTCGAAGAAATTGGCCGTTGGAACATCGAGTCGCGCGGACAGGGGCTGGAGTTCAAAAGGGCCGGCTTGGATGGACGCGCGAGGGCTGTCTGGCTCGACAGGCATTCGATACAAAATGTACCATATCAAAGTGATGCGCAATGTCAAGATCAGTGCGCTCGGCTGCTATACGCCGCCGCGCCAGCTGACCAACCACGACCTTGAAAAGCTGGTCGAAACCTCTAACCAATGGATCCTGGAACGGACCGGAATTTCGACACGGCACATCGCCGGCGAAGGCGTGGCGACGTCCGATTTGGCAGTGGAAGCCGCCCGCGCCGTGCTGGATCAGCGCGGCATTCCCGCCGGCTCCATTGACGCGATTCTGGTCTGCACCGTGACCCCGGACATGCTGTTTCCGGCGACGGCGTGCCTGGTGCAGGATCGCATTGGCGCCAGCCGCGCCTGGGGATTCGATCTGGTGGCGGCCTGCTCCGGCTTTGTCTATGGCCTCACCACGGCGGCGCATCTGGTTGGCTGCGGGACGCATCAGCGAGTTCTGGTGATCGGCGCGGACACGATGTCGCGGATTATCAACTACAAGGACCGGTCGACGTGCGTGCTGTTTGGCGACGGCGCGGGCGCCATGCTGGTGGAACCTTCCGAGGACGGTCAGTGTTTTCTGGGCTTCAGGAACGAGGTGGATGGTTCGGGTGGTGAGGCGCTCAAGATGCCCGCCGGGGGCAGCCGGCGGCCTGCTTCCAATGACACGGTGGCGGGGGACCTGCATTATGTCCACCAGGATGGACAGGCAGTGTTCAAATACGCCGTGCGGCGGATGTACGAGGTCTGCAAGGAGTTGCTCGATTCGCAGGGGCTGACGCCCGCCGACGTCGCGGTGATGGTGCCGCATCAGGCCAATCGCCGGATTATCACGAACGTGGCGGATAGGCTGGGCATTGACCCGGCCAAAGTGGTGATCAACATCGACCGTTACGGCAATACCACCGCGGCGACGATTCCCCTGGCTACCCGGGACGCGGTTTCAGAAGGGCGTCTGAAGAAAGGCGACCTGGTGTTGTTTGCCGCCGTGGGGGCCGGGTTCACAGTGGGCGCGAACCTCTGGCGGTGGTCGTACTGAGACTGAATTGATCCTGGCGTCTTATGCCTGGGCGTGCATCGCCACGGCGGGCGCGCCGGTGATGAACACTCTCGGCTGCCGGAACCGTTGGAAACGGTAGCCCACGCCGAAGATGGTTTCGATGTAGAGGTCGCCGTAGCGTCCCAGCTTCTTTCTGAGCCTGCGGATGTGAACATCAAGGGTCCGGGTGCGAATCTCGTGGCTGTAGCCCCAGATCCGGTCGAGCAGCACTTCGCGCGGCGCGATTTCCCCGGCGTTCTCCACCAGCATCGCCAGCAGTTCAAACTCTTTGCGGGTTAACCCGCTTTTCTCACGGCATCTGATCGCAGCCCAAACTGACGCCGCGGACAAGCTCGAAATGACTCGTGCGGATCCTCCGCGGGTGTCTCGGTCAGAAATTTGCGGCAAAATGGCTGCCGCATACCGTCGCTCCGAGCACCCGAAGGGTGAAAATGGGCCGTCCATACGCGCTTCTCCGGTCCGCTGCAAAAATGCGGAATGAATAAGTCCGGTGTTTGCTTCACGCAGTTTTTTCAGCAGCGCAGGTTCGCGTGAACTTGCGCAAACTGGGCCTGCCAGGGGTAGCTCGTCGCCAGTGACAAAACGATCCGGCGCACACTGACA
>Ga0194132_10004394_pt1 | contig 23971 bp, 20 predicted proteins | sample TA2KigOf80mmetaG_FD_148612 | JGI IMG/M metagenome (GOLD analysis project Ga0194132, IMG submission 148612) | Freshwater microbial communities from Lake Tanganyika, Tanzania - TA2015054 Kigoma Offshore 80m | ecosystem: Environmental > Aquatic > Freshwater > Lake | place: Tanzania: Lake... | reverse complement strand
GCGCCAGGCGGCCACCTCCCCGAGCGGACCGCCGCCGTAGACGAGTGGGATCGTCCGGCCGATCCGGCGGGCCAGTCGGCTGGCGGAGTCGTCGACGCCGGGTGCGAGCTCATCACGACGGCGCCGAAGTTGGCGTACTGCGGCTTCGACGGCGTCGTCGACGCCCGAGGCCAGTCCGAGCCGCTCCAGGACGACGAGCAACGGGACCGTGACGGCCCCGATGCCGGCCCGGGGCATCGGGATGGCCGGGTCGACCGGCACGACCGGAGCGCCGACACGCTCAGCGAGATCGACCAGCCGGCCTCCGGAGGCGACGACGACGATGCGTGCGCCGCGTTCGGCCGCTTGGTTGACCGTGCTGAGCGTCTCCTCGGTGTTGCCGGAGAAGGAGTTGGCGAAGACCAGCGTGTCGGGGCCGACGAACCCGGGGCACTCGTAGTGCTTCGACACGACGATCGGGACCGGCGAGGACCCGACGAGCAGCGCAGCGGCGGCATCTCCACCGATTCCGCTGCCGCCCATCCCGGCCACGAGCACCGACGTCACACCGTCGCCCGATGGGAGGCCGTCGACCGCCCACGACGATGCAGCGGCCCGTTCGACCTGCTCGGCCAGGCCGAGTGCAGCCCCGAGCATGTCGAGAGAGTCCACGTGGTTGGAGACCACAGCAGTCACTCCTCGAACGAGGGGCCGATTCCGTCGGCCGTGGCGAGGGCCATCAACCGGTCGTGCTCGTCACTGCTCACGGCGGTGGCGGTGTCGATCAACAGGACCGGGATCCCGTCGCGAACCTCATAGCTCCGACGGAGCCGTGGGTTGTAGAGGACCCCTTCACCGGCGAAGTACCACAACGGACCCTTGTCCTCCGGGCACGCCAGGATCTCGAGGAGTCGCGGGTCGAGTTGGTCGTCGGTGGTCATGGCAACGTGGCTCCTCGGCGCAGGCAGGTATTCCTCGCACCAGACCGTATCGTCAGTGGTCCGATTCTGCGATGACGGCCTGCACCTCGGCCGCCCGCTCAGCCACGGCCGCCGGATCGGCCGCCTCGACGTTGAGTCGGAGCAGCGGCTCGGTGTTCGACGGGCGCAGGTTGAACCACCAGTCGCCGGCGTCGACGGTCAGCCCGTCGAGACGGTCCTGATCGAGGCCGGAGAAGTGCTCGGCCACGTGCTCGATGATGGCGTGCGGGTCGGACACAGTGGTGTTGATCTCGCCCGATCCGGCGTAGCGCTCGAACGGCTTCCGCAGCTCCGACAACGGCAGTCCGGTCACCGAGAGCTGATCCAGGATGAACATCGAGGCGATCAACCCGGAGTCGGCCCGGAAGTTGTCGAGGAAGTAGTAGTGCGCCGAGTGCTCGCCGCCGAACACCGCCCCCTCGTCGGACATGAGCTTCTTGATGAACGAGTGACCGACGCGACTGCGGATCGGACGCCCGCCGTGTTCCCGGATGACCTCGGGCACCGCCTTGGAGCAGATGAGGTTGTGGATCACGGTGCCGCCGCCCCGGGCATCGAGGATTGCGGCAGCGATGATCGCCGTCGTCGTGGAACCGGGCAGCGTCACCCCCTGCTCATCGACGAGCACCACCCGGTCGGCGTCGCCATCGAACGCCAGACCGAGGTCGGCCCCGGTGGCGACCACCCGCTCCCGCAGCGCCACCTGGTTGACCGGCTGGATGGGATCGGCCGGATGGTTGGGGAACGTGCCGTCGAGTTCACCGAAGAGGATCTCGAGTTGCACCGGAAGACGGGCGAAGACTGCCGGAGCGACCAGACCACCCATCCCGTTGGCGGTGTCGGCCACGATCGAAAGGGGACGGAGTGAAGCGACGTCGACGAAACCACACACGTGGTCGACGAACGCATTGAGCACGTCCGCTGACGATGACGTGCCGGGTGTGTCGGCGTCCGGGAGGTCTCCGGCGAGCGACGCCTCGGCGAGTTCCCGAACCCGGGGGAGCCCACTGTCCTCCCCGACGGGTCGGGCGCCGGCGAGGCAGAACTTCGTGCCGTTGTAGCGGGACGGGTTGTGCGAGGCGGTGAACACCGCTGCTGGAGCATCGAGGTGACCGGCAGCGAAGTACGTCTCGTCGGTCGAACAGAGTCCGAGATCGACCACATCGACCCCCTGGCTCCGAACACCCTCGGCGAACGCTGCACTCATCTCCACCCCGGTCGGACGCATGTCGCGTGCCACCAGGATTCGATCAACTGGACAGTCCGACCCAGACGATTCCTCCACGGCGAAAGCAGCGAACCCGGCGCCGAGCGCTCGGGCGAGGTGGGGGTCGTACTGCCCGGGGCACTCTCCCCGGACGTCGTAGGCCTTGACGATTGCAGCAAACGGCGATTCGGTCACGTCGCTGACCTTAGTTGTGATTCGAAGCGACCCCTGACGCCCGGCGGAGCCGTCAGATGGCCGGCGGCAGCCGCTCCTCGACGCCCACCAGTTCGTACCGGCCGACGCGAGCGTTCCGACGGATTCGGATCAGGTCTGTCAACAGACGTACCGAGTCCTGCACGATCCGCACGGTCGAACGAGAGGAGTTCACGACGGTGACGGGTACCTCCACCAGGCTGAGCCGGTAGCGCTCGACGAGGTGGAAGACCTCCACGTCGAAGGCGAATCGATCGATGGTGCAGTGGGAGAACACGAGTCGAGCAGCGTCGGAACGCATGGCCTTGAGACCGCACTGCGTGTCCCGGTACCGGCCGAGCAGGACCACCCCCGTCAACACGTTCACGATCCGACCACCGACCTCACGAAGCCGCCCGGCTCGCACGACGGTGAGCGTGTCGGTGTGCTGGCGGCTGCCAGCGGCCACGTCCCAGCCGTTCTCGATCCGCTCAAGGAAGCGGGCGAGCTGCGCCGGCGAGTACGCCAGATCCGCATCGATGAACGCCACCGTCGAGCCCTCGGCGGTGAGCACTCCAGCACGCACCGCCGCACCCTTCCCGCGATTCTGCGCCAGCACGACGACCTGGTCCGCACCGGCTGCCCGGGCGACCTCTGCGGTTCCGTCATCTGAGCCGTCGTCGACGACGATCACCTCCAATCCACCGTCAGCGGCGATCGGGGACAGTTCACTGCGGATCACAGCGATCGTGTGCTGCAGTCGGTCGGCCTCCCGGTAGGCAGGAACGACCACGCTCAACCGGTACCGCCCGGTGGACGGCGGCCGTGGGCGAGGCCGCCGTTGATCGCTACGCACCGCATCGACCATGACCCGCCTGTAGTTGGCCGAGCGGACGACGAACGCTGCACCAAGCGCCGGGATCTTGACGGCCACCAGCGCCCAGGCCTTGCGAGGATCGGTGAGGGCCACGAGCGCCCAGAGAATCGCCACGTCGACGACGAGTGCCGCCAGCGCCGTGGCCAGATACGGACGCGCCGCACGGTAGAAGCGCTGCGAGGGATCATCAGGCCACGTGAGCCATCCGTGGAGAATCCACGACACGGCGGTGGCGAGCGCAACTGCTGAGGCGTCGGCGAGCGGAACCGGCCAACCGAGCCGCTGGCGCAGCCAGAGGAGGGCAGCGACGTCGACCACTGTGGCGATCGTCCCGATGAGGACGAAGCGCCGGAGCAGGTTCACGAATCAGCGGCTGATTCGTCCGCAGCGTCCGGCTGGGGACCGACTGCGGACTCACCGGCACCGGTATCCGCGTCGGCAACGCTGTCGGCGGCGGCAACGGCACCGGCGTTCACCAGCACCGGAGCCTCCGCCGAATCGCGTGCCGCAGCCTCCGCCGCATTGCGACGCCTCTGATCGTCGACCGCCAACCAACCGATCCCGACGAATCCGACGATCGCCATGAGCCAGCCGAGGACGTCGATCCACGACGTGCCGTAGCTGAGTGTGACCTGCTCCTCCGTGGGGATGACGACCATCTGGTTCGGGGCAACCCGGTAGGGCCCCTCGGCTCCGTCGGCCCGCCAGTTGGGGAAGTACGAGGCCTTGACGAGCACCGGTACGCCAACTCGGTCGACACGGAAGGAGATCTCATCGGTACCAGATTGGATGTCGGAGACCTCCACCGGGGGCAACGGATCCCGCGGCGGCGCCCGGTCCTCAGCCGGCACGCGTGCCCATTGTTGAGGCCCGGAGGTGGCGAGTTGAACGTCCCATCGCTCCGGATCGAGGTACCAGTTCACCGCTGGGCCGGGTGCCTTGGGCGCCAGGGCCTGACCCGGTCGGGCCTCAGGGCGCTCGCCGTACACCCATCCGTCGACGTGGTCGTCGGCGTCGGAGGCCACCACCGGCTGGTTCTCGAGCGGCGCCACGATCTCGGAGTCAGCCACCTCGAACACAACCCAGTTGCGCTGAACGCCGTCGCCGGTGTCGGGCGAGGCGAACGCCGCCACCTCCTCGAGGCGGGGCTCGGTCCGGGCAGCAGCGATCGCCTCCGCCGAGGTCGCCATGTAGTACTTCACACCGAGCAACTGCAGGTGCGACACACCAAGTCCGATGTTGAACCCGCCGTAGGGCAGATCGCGTTGCGCCCCCGACGGCGCCACCGACAGCTCGGACTGGTTCAAGAAGTGGTAGGGAGTCGTCGAGGAAGCCTCGAAGTACAGGCCTTCCATGGACCCGACGCAACCGTCGGTCAGGTACGGCAACAACATGAGGGCCATCGGGGTGCCGAACCGGTCGAGTTCCTTCTCGTACTCCCACATGGCCCGACCACAGCCCCGCTCTGCGGCGACCTCGCCCATCGTCGTGACGAGGCCATCGAACTCGGGGTACGCCGGCCGGGACTCGAGCCCTTGGAAGTTGTAGTAGGCCCACCCGCTCGAGATGTTCTGTTTGGGGAACCCGATGCCGAGCCACTCGTAGGTGGCGGCGCCCGAGCCCGATGGATCGGCGACGAGTTGACCCCCCGGCAGGATCCGCAGCGCCCCGGCGAGCGAGACCGCCATGACCACGAACACCGCAACGAGTCCGGTCACGCCGACCCACGCCGGCTCGTCCCGCTGACGGCGGACGTCGCCGACGACCAGCGCCAGTGACCGGATGATCAGACCCACTGCGAGAGCTGCGAGCAGGTAGAGCGCCAGGATGTAGAAGGGCAGGATGCGGGCGTTCCAGAGCCGGTACTGCGGGAGCAGCACGAAGATCCATGCGTGCGTCACGATCAGCAGCGAGAGCCACCAGCCGAGGCGGACGCGGTGCACCATCGACAGCACGACCCCGAGCGCAGCGAGAGCGAACACCACGTTGCGGTACGGCATGTCGAACACGGCCGGGTCCGGCCAGAGGTACCGGGAGTACTCAGTGAGCTTCTCCCAACCCATGTCGTTCAGGTAGGTGCTGTTGAGGTAGAAGGGAATGAACCAGAACGCCGCTGCGAGGAAACCGATCGGTCCGACCAGCGCCGCCCATTTGAACACTCGCGTGTCGAAACCGCCGAACAGCGCCACCACGACCAGCGTCCCGAGGATGGGGAACACCGCAGGGAAGAGCCACAACGAAAGCAGGGCGGACGCCAACAGGACCGCAGCGATCGACCGACCGGCGGTCCCCGAATCCCACCACGGGGTGCGATCCTCACGCCGGGTGAACAGGTACACGACCGTGGCAACGACAGCGAAGATGGCCGGGATCAGGTGGCAGAGGATCACCAGGGCGAACAGCAGCGCTCCGAGCGCCCGGTCCCAGCCGGTCCGGATGCCCCGGACGAGCACTGCGAGGTAGAGCACAGCGAGTGTGAGCGAGATGGAGAAGGCGAACTCGCCCGCCATGGTCGACGCGATGTTGCCGCCGTAGATCGTGAAGCCGGTCTCGTAGAGGAACGCCGTGGCGCCTAGGGCGATGAGTGGAGGAACAGGAAACGGGAGCCCGGCGGCCCGTCCCAGAGCGAAACCTGCCAGCGGCATCGTGACGATGCCGAGCACCGCGACCATCTTGAACGCCACGTTGTACGGGAGCGGGATGAACAACACCACGAGGACGCCCGCAACGATCCACACCAGCGTCCGGAGGAGAGGCGAGCGGGTGCGCCCCAGCGCCCACCACGCGCCCGCACCGACCGCGGCGAGGCCGAACGGCAGCAGCCACCACGGTAGGCCCACGTCGAGCGCCACGATGAGCAGCGACGGAATCACCATGTAGAACACGTAGGCGGGGAAGCCGGCGTACCAGTCCGGTGTCCAACCAGACAGCCGCAACGACGGAAGTAGTTCATCGCGCAGGAACGCCGGACCCCACACGTGGGCACCCATGTCGCCACCGGTCGCAGTCGTGTTCTGGAAGATCCACTCGGGGTGCATGGTCGCTGCGACGACGGCGCAGGTCAGGCCGACCACGACCCACGACACGATGTTGGTCAACCGGTGCTGTGGATACTCAGGGTCGTCGACGAGGACGAGGCGATCCTCAAGCGGTGGCGGCGATGCGTCGGCGACGGGGTCGAGCACCGCCGTGGCGAGCATCGAATCGGAACGGTCAGCACCGGCTGGGCTGTCGGCGAACGATGCGTCCCCGCTGGGCACGACTGTTGAAGGATTGGAGAGGTCGTCCGAGGTGCTCATGGGCGCTTTATCGTGCCACGGAAGCGCCCGAAAACAGACGCACCCGCTCGGGCCCGGCTAGTTCGACAACGATCGCTTGTAGCGTCGGGGCGCCGAGCTGAGGTCGGCGATCACCCCGTCGAGCTCGATGGCGTCACCGTCGCTGCGCCACGTTCGGGTGTCGCAGATCGAACATGAACTCATGACGAGGTCACGTCCGTCGACGGTCAACTCGATCGCGACGAGATCGCCCCCACACACCTCGCACCGGGCTGTCGGCATGGTCGGCCTCCTGACGGTCACGAACCCAACGCTGAGCGTAGCCGATCCCTCTCGACGGGCCGGAATGCGCTGTTCGCCACCGGCGTCAGGCCGACAACAGCGCCACCACCGTGACTGCGTTGAACGTGGCGTGCGCCACGATTGCGGACCCGAGGCGGCCAGTGCGCAGGACGAGGAGGGCGAGGATCGTGCCGAGCACGAACAGACCCGGGAACTGGAGGGGTTGGAAGTGCATCGCAGCGAACACGGCCCCCGAGACCGCTGCTGCGATCACTGCCGGCCAGCGGCGCTTGCGGAGCGCACCGAGCAGCAACCCTCGGTAGAACAACTCCTCGACGACCGGTGCGCCGACCACGACGACGAGACCCAGGAGGACCCAGCCGGCCGCACCGCTCGCCTTGTCGGCCAGGTTCCGGGCGGGTTCGGCCAGGTCGTCCTGAGTCCTGCCGAGGATTGACAGGAGAGGCCAGTAGATGAGCGGCACCACGATGAACTGGACTCCGAGTCCCACACCGAGGCCGATGGGCACATCGATTCCGCGGATGGTGAACCCGAACTCCCGCACCACGCCGTGTCCCTTAGAACCGGCGACCGCCAGCGCAGCGATCCAACCGGCCCACAGGGGAATCTGGAGGACCGCCGTGGCCCACAGGGGGACCTCTTCGACCGACGTCCACCCGGCGAGACCGAACACCACCACCTGCGCCACGAGCAGGAGCACCTGGGATGCGACGATTCCCAGTGCGACTTCACCGAGACCCCAGCGGCTCTCCGGATCAGGCCATGCTCCGGCGCCAACGGACACCGGGTCCGGGTTCACGCCCCGATGAGACCCAGGGTGGACGAACGAGTCGCCACGGCCCGCTGATCGCAGAGGTCCCATCCTCGGGGCACCCGGATGGTGTTGGCGTGGATGGCGCACAGGTCGTGAATCATGGGGTGGGCCTCCGCAGCGAGGTCCTCGAGCCAGACCGTCGATTCGGCGTACGCATAGGACAACGTCGCCACTGCGGCGTGGTCACAACCGGGTCGGGCGCACAGACGGCTCACGCCCCTGACCGTATCGCTGCGAAACACGCTCGGGTGGGATCCCGATCCGGTGACGGACCTCAGATTCTCGGCGTTGGGGCCCCGGAGTGACCCTCCCGTCGTGGCGTCGTCGCTCGTTGGTCCTAGGCTGTAGGAAATGGCTGGAGAGAACTTCGATCCATCGGGCCGCAGCAGCGGAAACGGGACCCAAGGGGAGCCCGGACGAAAGGGCGGTCTGCCCTCGTGGCTGATCTGGGTACTCGTGGCCGTTGTAGGCCTCACCGTGGTGAGCGCCCTCACCATGTCGAGCAAGCCGGGAGAGCCGATTCCTTACTCGTCGTTCGTCCAACAGGTCGAGGACGGCAACGTGGCCAAGGTCAACTGGAACAACGTCAGCAACTCCGTGACCGGGACGACCAAGAGTGGCGAGCAGTTCGTGACCTCGGGTCCGGTCGAGCCTCCGGCGGAACTCCTCACGACCATGGACTCCAAGGGAGTCGAGGTCACGTTCGACAACCCGACGCCCAACCTCTTCACGTCGCTCATTCCCCTCCTACTGCCCGTGGCGCTGATCGTCGGGTTCTTCGTGTGGATGAACCGCCGAGCACAGGGTCAGATGGGCGGGATCATGTCGATCGGCCGATCCCGAGCCAAGACCTACACCACCGAACGACCGGCCACGCTGTTCACCGATGTCGCCGGCTACGAGGGCGTCAAGCGGGAGATCAAGGAGGTGGTCGACTTCCTGAAGGAACCCGACCGGTTCCTCGAGATCGGAGCCCGGATCCCCAAGGGCGTCCTACTCGTCGGTCCTCCGGGGACCGGTAAGACGCTCATCGCCCGCGCCGTCGCCGGCGAGGCCGGCGTGCCGTTCCTCTCGGTGTCCGGTTCGGACTTCATGGAGATGTTCGTCGGCGTCGGGGCCAGCCGGGTCCGAGACCTCTTCGAATCGGCACGCAAGCACGGTCGGGCGATCATCTTCATCGACGAGATCGACTCCGTCGGCCGCAAGCGGGGTGCGGGTCTCGGCGGTGGACACGACGAGCGGGAACAGACGCTCAACCAGATGCTCTCGGAGATGGACGGTTTCGAGGGTTCCGAGGGCATCGTCATGATGGCGGCCACGAACCGCCCGGACATCCTCGACCCGGCACTCCTCAGGCCCGGCCGCTTCGACCGGCAGGTCGTGGTACCCCTCCCGGAACTCGACGACCGCAAGGCGATCCTCGCAGTGCACGTCCGTCACAAGAAGCTCTCCCCTGACGTCGACCTCGACCTCGTCGCTCGAGGCACGCCGGGAATGTCCGGCGCCGATCTGGCGAACCTCGTGAACGAATCAGCCCTGACCGCCGTGCGCCGGGGCAGCACGATCGTCGAGATGCACGACTTCGAGGACGCCCGGGACCGGGTCCTGATGGGCCAGCGCCGGGAATCGATGGTCCTGTCGGATCGGGAGAAGGAGATCACCGCCTACCACGAAGCGGGCCATGCGCTCTGCGCAGCCCTGCTCCCCGACGCCGACCCGGTTCACAAGGTCACCATCCTCCCCCGCGGCATGGCACTCGGTGTCACCCAACAGCTCCCCGAGGAGGAACAGCACGCCTACAGCCAGGCTTACCTCGAGTCGAGCATCGTCGTCGCCATGGGCGGGCGGGTCGCTGAGGACCTGATCTTCTCCCATCGCAGCACCGGTGCGGCCAACGACCTTCAGGTCTCGACCGAACGCGCCCGACGGATGGTGACGGAGTTCGGGATGAGCGACGAGATCGGCCCACGAGCATGGGGCACGTCGGGACCGGTGTTCCTCGGCGAGGACTTCGGCCACCAGCGCGAGTACTCCGAGGAGACCGCCCGATCCATCGACGCCGAGGTCGAACGCCTCCTGCGCCAGGCCGAGGAACACTGCACAGAGATCCTGACGGCAAACCGTGTGGCCCTCGACCTCGTGGCCCGATCCCTGCTCGAACACGAGACGATCTCCGGCTCGGAGGTCAGTCGGCTGATCCGAGTCGCCAACGGCACCGAGCCCGACGTGCCCGCACCGAGCCCGCCGGTGGCACCGCCGGCGGTCGTCCACGATCCGCAGACCGCCACCGGCTCCGCTCCCTCTCCGATCCCACCCGGCTTCGCACCGGGCCATCCCGGCCCGAACCCGTTGCCGACCAATCCGCGGCAGCAGTCACCCCGTCCCGACTGACCGGATCAAGTCGTCTCGGCACAACCAGGTGGAGTGGACCCCGGTTCACGGGCCTCGGCCACAGCTGCCCACAGGTGCGTGCTCGACACAGGTCCGGCGAACGAGGTGACGACCTCACCAGCGGCATCGACGATGAGCGCGACGGGAACCGAGTCGATCCCGTAGCGGGCGTGCAGGTCGGCACGCTCGTGCACCTCGACCTCGACGACGGCCACCTGATCGCTCGCCAGCGGTCCACATCGCTGCACCACCCCGGCGCAGGTCGAGCACGACGACGACGTGAACACCACGACGAGCCACGGTGCATCCGGTCGGTCAAAATCCGATCGCAGGATCTCTCGGGGAATCGCCGGCGCTGTCACCGGGGTCGATGCGGTTGAACGGCGTTGGCGCCACAGCACGAGAGCGGTCACGGCAACTGCGATCACCACGGCCACGACGAGACGATCCACGATCCCGAGTGTGCCGCGCCGTCGAGTTCGACGAGAACTCAGCCGTTCGGACGCAGTGCCGGGAGCAGCACCGGCCCCGAGCGCTCCGACCGTCCCGGAACGGCCGATCCGGTGGCGAGTTCATCCTGGCCGGGGTAGGTCACGAGACGCTCCGCGACGAAGGGGGCCATGGCCGACAGTCGCAACCCGACGAGTTGGCCAGCCACTGACGCCGCTGGGACCGTGAGCGCCACGCTGTCGTGAGCTTGGATCTCCACCTCCGTGGTGGCCTCGCTCTGCGCTGCTGGATCCAGACCGGCGTCGATGGGTACGACAGCGACATTCACTGGAGTGCTGAACGGATTGTGCACGAACACCACGGGCGCCGGGACGGCACTCGCGTCGAGCGCAGGAACGATCCAGAACCCGGCAGCGACCGGGCTCCCCGTGGCGATGCCGACACCCGATCCGAGAGCCGGACGCACCGAGGAGTCCGGGGCCGGTGCGGCCGGATCCGCCGGTGCCGCCGGGGGCCCCGTGATCGTCGTCAACAGAGAAGCGACCACCGGGGCTCCATCGGTCTCGACCGTCACGGAGTGGTAGCCGATCGGGGGAATCCGACCCTCGGCGGAGAGATCCACCAGTCCGTAACGCAGTGGCGGGATGTCCAGCACGATCGGTTCGGGAGCCGTCGCCGAACCTCCGTACGGGGTGACCCGAATCTCGGCGCTCACCCGCTCGTTGCCCGGATTCACAACGACCGCCGTCTCGGCCACGCCCTCGCCGGTGAACCCGCCGGCGAAGACCCAGCGCGGGGACTCTCCAGCGACCCCGACGTTCATGCGGAGGCCGCGTGGCGCTGCGGAGCCGTCGAAGAACTGCGTCGCCTCGGCCACGACACGACCGGACCGTGAACGGACCACGATGGCGAAGACGTCTCGCCGCTGAACCACCGCCCCGACGTCGACAACCTTGATGGAGCGCGGAGGCACCACGATCCCACTCAACTCAGCCGGCGTGCGGGCCGAGGCGTCGAGGACCACCTCCACGTCCACACCGGCATCGGTTGGAAAGGGATTGAACAGCGTGAGCAGTGCCGTCGCCCCTCGGGAGGAGTTCAACGCCGGAAACCACCAGAGGTCCGAGGTGAGGGTGGCACAGGGAACCTGGTCCGCCGCGGTCGCATCGCTCAGGCGATGTTCGACGACCAGTCCCGGAGCGGGGGACTCGACCACGATCGACAATCCGGTGGTCAGGAACGTCTGGGCCAGGTCGACGGTCGTCGCCCCATTGGCCGGGACATCCACGGTCACGCCCTCAGCCGGAGCCGTCTCCCCGAACGGCGTGAGGCGGGCGCTCGCCGATGATCCGGAGGAGTTGGTGAGCACGACCTCGTGGGCCGGGGGTTCGGGTGTCCCGAAACTCGACGCCGCGCAGTACCAGGTGGCAGACGGGGCGCCCGACTCGAACACCGCCGGGATGGTCGGACGATCGAGCGCCACCCTCTCCGGGGGAGTGGAGTCAGGAAGCCAGAGGAGCAGCCCGACGACGGCGGCGGTGACGACCAGTACGGCGAGTAGGCGGACGAACCTCACGTCGGGTCCACCGGAGAGTTCTCGGGGGGCACGTCGAGGTCGACCCGCTGTACGTCACGGCGCGGTGCTGGTTTGTCGAAGTCGACGGGACGCTCGACGTTGCGCACCCGACGCACCGGAGCCCGACGGCGCCGGAGCACCGCAGCGAGCAGCACGATCGCCACGGCGACCTGAGCGGCCTGCAGGCCGCGGGAGGACTGCGGGGTCCGCCACTCGAGTGTGGCCGGCCCGGCGGGTCCGACCGAGAAGAGCTGGCCCCAGCTGAACAGGTCGGAGCGCTCAGCGATCGTTCCGTCGGACGCCGTGAGCTCCCACCCCGGATCGGCGGTGACCGCCTGGGCCACGGCGGCACCGGCCGGGAGCTCACCACTGAAACTGGTCCCCGGTCCGAGACCGAGAACCGCCGGTGGCGCCGGCACAGCTGGCGATGCGAGTTGCTCGGCGAGCGAGGCCGAACCTCCGCCGGGGAGCTCGAGCCCGGTGACGTTGCTGCGCAGGGGCCAGGCCGCGTCGACCTGAAACAGCGACGCCCCCGGAGCGAGCGGGATCTGATCCAGGTCGAGTTGCTCACGCAGCGCCGATTCGGCCCCGAGGGGCGGCGGAACCTCGAGCGGGGCAAAGGGCTCCGGAGCCGGGCGATCCACGAGCAGCACGTAGCGGATCCCCATGGGTGCGAGCGCCTGACCCAGCCGGGCGGTCCCGCCGACCATCGCAGCGGAGAGTGCACGGTCGATCTGCTGCACCGGGGCGCCACCGTCGAGGCGGTACCGCTGGGTGATGGTCGGTTCGAACCCCTCGCTCAGCCCGAAGGCGAGTCCGCTCCCACCGCTGAGCTCCCAGCCGGCAACGGGGAGGACGTCAGCATCGCCGACCCACAACGTGGCGAAGTCGTCGCCTCGGGCCACGAGGTTGAGAGCTCGTGAGTAGTCGCCGGCCGGAAGGTACCAGCGGCCGTCGGACGCCCCGACAAGGGCCGGGACGAAGCTCAACAGGAGGGCGACGAGACCCACACCGGAGACGATCTGCCTGAACCCGAAGTTTGATCCGACCACGTCCTCGTTGAAGGCAAACGCCAACATCGCCACGGCGACGCTCAGGCCGATCGCCGCTGGGACGAGGACCAACTCGACACCGGCCCCGGCGAACCACCCCCGTTCGACGAGCGCAACCGTCCCGGCCCACGAGCCGAGAGCCACCAACCAACCGGCGAACGCCCATGTCCAGCGCCAACTGCGACCGATGAGGAGTGGAACCAACGCCGCCAGAAGCAGGCCCCACCCGAGGTAGCCGTAGGTGACCGGCCCGTACGAACCGCTCAGGAGATCCGCAGCAGAGGGCGTCTTCATCCGGCCGAACCAGACGCCGGTCACCGAGGACAGGTCACCGGAACGCACCGATGCCGCGAGCCACGGCGCCAGGACCGCAGCCGCACCAACGGTCCCTCCGATCGTCGCCACGACCATCCGCACGGCGGGCCGGCGCTCGCCGGCGAGGAACGGCCCAACGGCGAGCAGGATCGTGCTGAGTGCCACGAGCGCCGCTCCCGCAGGACTGATGGCACCTACCACCGCCAGCAGCAGGGCGTTCCCGGCAACGTGGCGGAACCAACCGCTGCGCCGCACCGACGGTGGAGTGAACGGCGACGCCTCAGCGCGTGCGGCCACACGCCGGAGGAACCACGGCGCAATCGCCCAGGCCCAGAGCGCCTGGAGCCGACCGCTCCCCAGCGCATTGAGCGCCAGGGGTGCCAGGGCATAGGCCGACACCGCTGCGGCACGGGCTGCTGTTGAACGGGACCGACTGAAGAGCTTCCAGGCACCGAGCCCGCCGATGAGCAACGGGGACAACACCAGCAGGCGCCGAGCGAGATCCACCGATCCGAGCAACACGCCGGAGACCGCACCGAAGCCCGGCACGACCGGAGGCGGAACGGTGGACTCACCCAGGCCGGCGGCCCGCCACGCCGTCCACCACTCCCCCAACAGAGCTCGGGCGCCCTGGGCGCCGTCGACGAACTCACGCATGACCGGGATCTCGCCGGTGAAGAGTCGACGCGTCCCGATGAACAGGATGGCAGCGGTGACGACGACCAGCGCCGTGGCCACCGGGCTGTCGGAGGACGTGAGTTGACGAAAGTAGCTACGCGAGCCCTCTGTGGCGGCGGCGAGTCGGTTCTCGCCGTCGTCGGTGCGCACCAGCGACGCCAACCGGTAGCTCCCACGGTGTCGGAGCGGCTCGAACTCGCGGTCATGGGATCGGCGGAAGCGACGGATCGAACGGCGCACGCTGAAGGTCCGGGGGAGCGCCAGGAGGCCTCGGCCGAGCGCCGAGAGGTCATCGCCGGCCCGTTGGAACCGACCGAGCAGGATCGAGGCCACCGTGTGGAACAGCGCCAGCGTCAACGACAACGGGACCCGGTACCACGCACGACGGAGCTCGACGTTGGCGAGCACCATCTTGGTTTGATGACGAACCGCCAGATGATCACGGTCGATCGGACGGCGTTCGTCGAAGCGGGACCGGTGACGCACGACCGCCTTCGGGCAGAACTGCACCGTCCCGCCGGCGATGAGGGTTCGCCAGCAGAAGTCGACCTCCTCCCCGACGATCGGGATGTCCACCCGGAACCCGCCCAGACTCCGGAACAAGTCGCTGCGAAGCAGCATGCACGCCGTCGAGACGGCGAAGACGTTGCGCGCCTGATCGTGTTGGGACTGATCGAGTTCGCCCGGGTCGACCAGTTCAGCAGCAGCGCCGTAGTCGTCCACACCGAGACCGACCGACAGCAGCACCTGAGGGTTGCGCCAGTCGACGAGCTTCGCTCCGACCACGGCAGCGTTGTCACGGAAGGCTTCGGCCACCAACGCCGTGACGGCCTCCCGGCCGAGCACGACGTCGTCGTGGCACAGCAGGATGAACGGCGCCTCGTCGACGAACGCGAGCGCCTCGTTGGCCGCTGCGGCAAATCCGTCGTCAGTCTCGCGACGTACCATCCGGGCGTGTGGGAGCACTCGTCCGACCCGCTCGGCGATGCTGGTCGAACTCGCGTTGTCGACCACGACGACTGAGCACTCGTCGTACTCCTGGCGGGCGAGAGAACGGAGCGTGTCCTCAAACCATGCGCCGGGGTCCCGAGCGACAACGACAGCCACCACCGGCGGAACGCCGGTCCCCACGACGCCGGCCTCGGTTGTGAGGCCCCACCGCTCATCCTCGGCGTCGTCGTCCTCGGTCCAGACGAACCCGGCTGACGGATCGGGATCTGCACCCTCGTCGCCGTCGACAGGGAGATCGGACGATTCGAACGGATGGTCGTGAGGCCCGTTCGGGCGCTCCTCAGGAATGGCGGCTTCCTCCGGGGGGCGCGTGGGCGGTGCACCCACGCTCGGAACTTCGCCGGATCGTAACGCAGGCGGGTGCGCTGGTCGCGGAGCCGAACGATGGACGGACTGCGACCTAGAATCCTCGTGTGCACCACGTCGCCCACCAGCACCTGTCACCTTGAGAGCGCTCGTCACCGGAGCCGGAGGGTTCGTCGGTCGCCACCTCACCAAGCATCTCTCCGAGGCCGGCGACGAGGTCGCCACGACCGATTTCTCGATCGATCGGATCGACGTCACGGACCCGGCAGCGTTCCTCGATCTGCTCGCAAGGGTCCGCCCGGAGGTGATCTACCACCTCGCCGGCGCCAGCGACGTCGGTGGTTCGTGGTCCGCGCCCCACGAGACGTTCCGCTCGAATGCCGACGGGACGCTCAACGTGCTGTGGGCCGCCCGCAAGGTGGGCGTCGAACGCATCCTCACGATCGGCTCGGCCGACGTCTACGGCCGGGTCACGCCTGCCGACCTCCCGTTGACCGAGGAGAGCCCTCTGCGGCCGGTCAGCCCGTACGCCGCATCCAAGGTGGCCGCCGACGCCGTGGCCGAGCAGGCTTTCCTCGGATTCGGCCAGCAGGTCGTCCGGACCCGACCCTTCAACCACCTCGGTCCCGGTCAGAGCGACAAGTTCGTGGCACCCGCCCTCGCCGCCCGGATCGTGGCCGCAGAACGCAGTGGCGAGCTTGAACTGAGGGTCGGGAACCTCAGCCCGAAGCGGGACTTCACCGACGTCAGGGACGTGGTCCGCGCCTACCGCCTGCTGGTGGAGCACGGCCGAGCCGGAGCCGCGTACAACGTCTGCTCAGGAACAGCCATCGCCATCGAGCAGTTGGCGGTGGTCATGATCGACCTCTCCCCCGCCGACCTCGAACTCGTCTCTGACCCGGACCTGCAGCGCGCCATCGACATCCCGGTGCTGGTCGGAGATGCGAGCCGGTTGCATTCCGACACCAGCTGGCGGCCGGAGATCCCATTCGATCGGACGCTTGCCGACCTCCTCGAGGACGCACGCTCCCGAGTGTCGGCCTGAGCCAGTGTCACCGCCCCCTCCCGCCCCGACTCCTCCACGAGAAGGACCCACATGAGCAAGCGAGCACTCATCACCGGAATCACAGGACAGGACGGCTCCTACCTCGCCGAGCTCTTGCTCGACGAGGGCTACGAGGTCGTCGGAATGGTCCGCCGGTCGTCCACAGTGACCTACGAGCGGATCGCCCATCTCCAGGATCGCATCGCCACGGTGCAGGGCGACCTCCTTGATCAGGCGAGCCTCATCGACCTGCTCAACACCTACCGACCGTCCGAGGTCTACAACCTCGCCGCACAGAGCTTCGTCCAGACGAGCTTCGGTCAACCGGTTCTCACCGGCGACGTCACTGCGCTCGGCGTCACCCGACTACTGGACGCAGTACGCATCGTCGACCCCGGGATCCGCTTCTACCAGGCCTCCTCATCGGAGATGTTCGGCAAGGTCGTCGAGGTGCCCCAGCGAGAGTCCACGCCGTTCTACCCGCGCTCCCCCTACGGCGTGGCCAAGCTCTACGGCCACTGGATCACGGTCAACTACCGGGAGTCCTACGGCCTGCACGCATCGAGCGGAATCCTGTTCAACCACGAGTCTCCCCGCCGCGGCCTCGAGTTCGTGACCCGCAAGATCTCCAATGCCGTGGCCAAGATCAAGCTGGGCCGAGCCAGCGAGCTCCGACTCGGGAACCTCGAGGCCAAGCGGGACTGGGGCTTTGCCGGAGACTACGTGCGGGCCATGTACCAGATGCTCCAACAGGACTCCCCCGACGACTACGTGGTGGCCACAGGTGAGACCTACTCCGTCCAGCAGTTCTGTGAGGTGGCCTTCGGTCACGTCGGTCTGGACTGGGAGGAGTTCGTCGTCATCGACGAGGCCTTCTACCGGCCGGCGGAGGTGGACCTGTTGGTGGGCGACGCCAAGAAGGCTCGGGACGTCCTCGGGTGGCAACCAGAGGTCGACTTCGAGGACCTGGTCACGATGATGGTCGACGCCGACGTGGCACTCCTGTCCGGTCGCCTCGACGCGATCCACTGAGTCCGGTGCTCACCGTCCTCGCCGGTGGCGTCGGGGCGGCGAGGTTCCTCCTCGGCGCAGTCGAGGCAATCGATGCGGCACAGGTGACAGCGATCGTCAACGTCGGCGACGACGCCGTGATCCACGGTCTCGATGTCTCCCCTGACCTCGACACGGTGGTCTACACGCTCGCCGGGGCCGTCGATGAGCGTCGCGGCTGGGGTCGGTCCGATGAATCGTGGCGAGCCATCGAACAGGTCCGGCGATACGCCGAGTCGGCTGGAGTCGACGCCTCCGCTGCGGTGGGCAACGACGCCGCAGGCTGGTTCACGCTGGGGGACCTCGATCTCGGTACCCACCTCTACCGGTCATCGCGCCGGCGTGCCGGGATTCCGCTGAGCGCCGTCACTGCTGAGATCGTCCGGACGTGGGGCGTCGGGGTCCGGGTGCTCCCTGCGACCGACGATCCGCTGCGCACGTGGATCGAGACCGTCGACGGCCGGCGTCTGAGCTTCCAGGAGTACTTCGTGCGCGAGCATCACGACGTGGAGATCAGAGCCGTCCATCTGAGCGGGTCCGACGAGGCCAGACCAGCCCCCGGGGTTCTCGACGCCATTGCCGACGCCGAGGTGGTCGTGATCGCCCCGTCCAACCCAGTGGTGTCCATCGGACCGGTGCTCGCTGTGGGCGGGATCGCCCAGGCCGTGAGCGCCCGCCGGGAGCGGGTGGTCGCCGTCAGTCCGATCGTCGGCGGCGCTGCACTCAAGGGTCCGGCCGACCGGATGCTGCGGGAACTCGGATGTGAACCGTCGGTGGCAGGGATCGCCAAGTGGTACGCGCCGTTGGCGGGGACGCTCGTCATCGACGCCGTCGATGCGCACCTCGCATCACGAGTCGAGTCCGAGGGCGTCCGCTGCGTGGTCACCGACACGGTGATGGATCGTCCGGGCGTGGCGGCGGCCCTCACCCGGGCGTGTCTCGAAGCCGGAGAGGACCGGAGCCCAGGATGAGTGCCGCCGGACCCCCGTCGGCGCTGTCGATCATCCCCGTGACCGGGCTCCCGGAGATCGAGCGCAACGCCGACCTCGCCGGCCTGATCTGTGCAGCCACCGACGTCCGCAATGGTGACGTGGTGGTGGTCACCCAGAAGATCGTCTCCAAGGCCGAGGGTGCGATCGAGCCGGTCGACCCCGAAGATCCGCTCAGCCACAAAGCCATCGTCGAACGCGAGTCTGTGCGGATCGTGCGCCGCCGCGGTGAACTCATCATCAGCGAGACTCGCCACGGATTCGTCTGTGCGAACGCCGGGGTTGACCTGTCGAACGTCACCGCCGGGACAGCGGCGCTCCTGCCCGAGGACTCCGATCGATCCGCCCGTCGCATCCGGGACGGGATCCGCGCCCGCAGCGGCACCACCGTCGGTGTCGTGGTGTCCGACACGTTCGGTCGGCCGTGGCGGCGGGGTGTGACCGATGTGGCCATCGGCGCTGCCGGCATCAAGGTCATCGTCGACCTGCGCGGCACGACCGATGCCTACGGCCGCGAGCTCGCTGTGACCGAGGTCGCCGTTGCCGACGAGATCGCAGCGGCCGCCGAACTCGTCATGGGCAAGGCGAGCGGCGTCCCCGTGGCGATCGTGCGCGGTGTCGATCCGATGGTGCTCACCGACGGGTCGAGTTCGGTACGAGAGCACCTGTTGCGTTCACCGCGCGAGGACCTGTTCCGCTGATGGTGGCACCACCGGCCCCTGGCACCCAGCAGAGCCCGCCACGTCGACCCTGACTCCGAAAGCGGTTCCGATTAGGTTCCCTGAGGTGACCTCACCTTCGGACGATCCCCGCACCGTCGTGTTGACCGGTGGCAACACCGGGATCGGTTTCTGCACCGCCGAGGCACTGCTCACCTCCGGTGACCGCGTCGTCCTCGGTTGTCGCAACGAGACCGCTGCCAGCGAGGCGGTCGAGGAGCTCCGTCGGCGCACGAGGTCCGACCTGATCGAGTCACGCCCGCTGGACCTCGCCGACCTGGAGTCGGTCCGGGCGTTCGCAGCCTCGCTGGCGGATCTCGAACGGATCGACGTGCTCATCAACAACGCCGGACTGGTGCTCGATCGCCGGACCGAGACCGCTCAGGGCATCGAGGCGACCTTCGGGATCAACCATCTGGGGCACTACCTGCTCACCGAACTGCTCAGCGAACAACTGATCGCCGCCGACTCGGCTCGCATCGTCGTGGTGGCGTCTGTGGCCCACATGGCAGCGAGCGGGGGCATCCGTTGGGAGATGGTCGAGGGTTCGGGGCGGTACTCCACCGGCCGGGCCTACGGACAGTCGAAGCTCGCCAACATCCTCCACGCCGAGGCCTTGACAGCGCGCTTCGCAGGGACCGGTGTGGTGGCCAACTCCCTCCACCCCGGCGGGGTCCGGACCGGATTCGGCAAGGACGGCGACACCCACGGCGTCAACGCCACGATCATGAAGGTCTCCGAGTACGTGCTGATCTCCCCCGAGGCGGGCGCCCGGACGTCGATCTTCCTCGCCACCGACCCCGATGCCGGTCGCATCAGCGGCCGTTACTGGTACCACTGCCGCCGGTCCCGGGTGGCGCCGTGGACTCGACGCACCGGCGACGTCGAGGAGCTCGTCCGACGAAGCGACGAGCTCGTGGCGCGTCTCAGCTGAGTGCGGTCGTCCCGTAGCGGCCGATGTGTTCGGCTCCGAACGCTTCTACCGATTCCACCTGGTGATCGAGGGACTCGGTGTCACCCGGACGGTAGAACCACGGGCAGACCATCGCCTCGGTCACTCCGATCTCGGCCATGTGGGCAAAGCCGTTCTGATCGAAGGCGTCGGTACAGAGCGCCTTGATCTCGAAGGGTCCGCCGCGGCCGTACTCGCGGCGGTAGGAGAGCAACTGCGGCACCACCGCTGCGACCTCATCGGTGGTGTTCGCCACTGAGATCCAGCCGTCGCCTCGGCGAGCGGCCCGGCGCAGACCCGCCTCGGAGAGGCCGCCCACGTAGATCGGCACGGGTGTCGTCGGTACCGGCCGGACGATGAGCCGCCCGAAGTCGTAGTGGCGCCCGTGGAACTCGACGAACTCACCCGTGGCGACCAGTCGGATGATGTCGATGGCCTCGTCGGTCCGGGCGCCACGGGTCCGCATGTCCTTGCCGAGCCACTCGAACTCCTCCGGGATCCACGACAGTCCGACGCCGAGGCCGACACGGCCGTCGGCGAGAGATGCAGCCGAGGTGACCGTCTTGGCCACGAGCAACGGATCGCGGATCCCGAGCTTGAGCACGTTGGTGAAGAACCGAATGCGATCGGTCACCGCCGCCATGGCCGGTATGGCGACGAAGGGGTCGAGGAAGGGCGTCTCCGGAGCCCAGAACCGACCCCCGTCGGTGGTGTAGGGGTAGTCCGCAGAAACGTGTTCCGGGAAGAACACCGACTCCGGGACCGCAACTGAGGCGAACCCGGCGTCCTCTGCGGCCCGGGCCAGGGGGATGAAGTGCTCCGGCGGGAGCATCGGGAGGGCGACGGAGAAATCCACGTGTGGGCCCTCAGGCGAGCGTCCCGCCGTCGACCTTCAGACACGTGCCATTGATGTGCGCCGCATCATCGGACGCCAGGAACGCAATCGCTCCCGCAACCGTTTCCGGCCCGCGCTGCTCATCGAGCGCCATGATCCGGTACACGAGCTTGGGATCGGCGCCGTCGGGCACCTCGAAGGCCTGCTGGATGGGCGTCAGGATCGACCCGGGGGCGACGCTGTTGCAGCGGATTCCCATCTTGGCGAACTCCACGGCGATCGTCTGGGTGAGAGCGAACACCCCGCCCTTCGACGCCGAGTACGGCGTCGTCCACGGGTGGCCCGCCAACGCTGCTGTCGACGCAGTGTTGACGATGTTCCCGCCCCGTTCGAGCAGGTGCGAGATGGTGGCGCGGCAGACGAGGAACGTTCCGGTGAGGTTGACGCCGATGATCCGGTTCCAGTCCTCGAGCGTGGTCTGGCGCAGATCGCGGAACTGGAGGATGCCGGCGACGTTGACCACGACGTCGAGTCCGCCGAGTGTGGCCACGGATGCTGAGACCACCGAGTCGACCGAGGACTCCTCTGAGACATCGCCCACTGCGGTGAGCACCTCGGCACCCGATGCCCGGCAGATCTCCGCCGTCTCCTCGAGACCGTCGGCGGCCACATCGGTCAGCGAGAGCGCCGCTCCCTCAGCGGCGAGTCGCTCGGCTGTCGCCCGGCCGATGCCGGACGCCGCACCGGTGATGAGCGCCACCTTGCCAGTGAATCGGTCCACCCCGGTCCTCCACCGCACGCCGCCCGCCGATCTGACGGGTCGTCAGATCATAGGTGAGCGGAGAGGTCCCGGTTCAGGCGTGACCGGCGTCGCCCCGGAACCAGTCCAGGACTGCGGCGGTGCCCGTCGGTAGGTCGGTGAAGGGCGCCCACCCCAGGTGGAGTCCGGCCCGCCCCGGGTCGAGCGCCGAGCGAGCCAGTTCCCCCGCCCTCGGTGGGGCGAAGTCCGGCTCGACGTCGACCCCGGCAGCTGCGGCCATGGTCGAGTAGAGGTCCACCACCGACGTCTCGACACCCGTCCCGATGTTGCAGAGCAGTCCACTGCCCCGCTCGGCCGATCGGACGAAGGCGTCCACGACGTCGTCGACGTAGACGTAGTCACGGGTCTGGGACCCGTCGCCGAAGATCCGGCACTGCTCCCCGGCGAGCAACCGGCCAGCGAAGATCGCCACCACACCGGCCTCGCCGTGTGGGTCCTGTCGTGGTCCGTAGACGTTGGCGAGCGCCAACGAGGTGTACTCCATCTGGTGGAGCTCCCGATAGGTGTGCAGGTAGTCGGTGACGACCTTCTTGGACACTCCGTAGGGGGAGACGGGCACCTGATCGTGCGACTCCGACACCGGCAGATCGGCTCCGTCGACGTCGCCGTAGATCGTTCCACCCGAGGACGCAAAGACGAACTTCCCGGCTCCGGCGCGCCGCGCCCCCTCGAGGACGTTCAGCGATCCGATGACGTTGATCCGGGCGTCCAGCGCCGGGTCCGACACCGACACCCGGACATCGATCTGAGCAGCGAGGTGGTAGACGACGTCCGGCGACCGCCGCTCCACCACGTCGGCGACTGCCGGATCACAGATGTCGATCTGGTGGAAGTGGAACTCGTGGTCCGGATTAGCTCGTGCGGGCGCGAGGTTGGAGAGGCGACCCGAGCTGAGGTCGTCGATCACGTCCACGGCCCAACCCTCAGCGAGCAGCCGGTCGACGAGATTCGATCCGATGAATCCGGCTCCGCCGGTCACGAGGGCCTTCACGCGTCCTCCCAGGTCTCCGGTGACGGATGACGTCCGTCGTGCGTGTTGGTGCCTGCAACGAGCTTCTCGCCGTAACCGATAACGGTCCCGCCGCTCACGACGGAACTGTCGCCGACCACGGAATCAGCGGCCACGATCGAACCGTCCACCGTTGCACCGGCTCCGATGCGGACTCCGTCCATGAGTACCGATCCGGCGACGAGCGCACCCGGCCCGATCACGGTGCCAGCACCGACGAACGATCGATCGACCTTGGCCGTGGCGTCGATCACGGCCGAATCCGACACGGGAGCATCTGCGAGCCCGAGACGCCCCGCAATCACGTCGGCGTGAACCTGCAGATACGCCGCCGGAGTCCCGGCGTCGACCCAGTACGACTCCGATGGGACGCCGTAGACCGAGCCCTGCGCCACCAACTCGGGAAAGACCTCTCGCTCGATCGACACCCGGCGTCCGGCCACGATGTGATCGAGCACTGCGGGTTCCAGGACGTAGGTCCCGGCGTTGATCCAGTTGCTCGGAGCCGTCCCCGGCGGCGGCTTCTCGATGAACGCTTCGACCCGGCCATCGGGATGGAGTGGAACGACGCCGAACCGTGAGGGATCCTCGACCGGTGTCAGCGCAATCGTGGCGACTGCGTCGTTGGCCCGATGCGTGTCCCACACCGAACGGAGATCGAGGTTGGTGAGCACGTCGCCGTTCACAGCCACGAACGTCGAATCGATGCCGGCGCTCCGAGCAGCGAACGCAATGGCTCCGGCGGTGTCGAGCGGTTCGGGTTCGACGGCGTAGTGCACGGGGAGACCGGCACACACGCCTGCCGGATACCGGTCGATGAAGGTACCGGGGCTGTATCCGAGCGACAACACGACCTCGGTGACCCCCGAGTCGGCGAGGTGGCTGACAACCCGCTCGATCATCGGCACGTGGGCGACCGGCAGGAGTTGCTTGGGAATCCGGAGTGTGAGCGGCCGAAGCCGCGTGCCGAACCCCCCGACCAGAACAACGGCCTGCACCGCTCAGCCGCCGGGTTCGGACGACGGCGGCGCCTCGGACGACGGCGGCGCCTCGGACGACGGCGGCGCCTCAGACGACGGCGGCGCCTCGGACGACGGCGGCGCCTCAGGTGGCGGCTGGGTCGTTGCTGGTGCGCCGTTGGAC
>Ga0194132_10004393_pt1 | contig 23980 bp, 20 predicted proteins | sample TA2KigOf80mmetaG_FD_148612 | JGI IMG/M metagenome (GOLD analysis project Ga0194132, IMG submission 148612) | Freshwater microbial communities from Lake Tanganyika, Tanzania - TA2015054 Kigoma Offshore 80m | ecosystem: Environmental > Aquatic > Freshwater > Lake | place: Tanzania: Lake... | reverse complement strand
TCAGCCGGAAGGTTGGATCCTGCGAGAGCCGCTCGGCATCGTTGACATCCTCGTAGCCGGCAATCCGGCTGTAGACGGACTGGCGCAGTAGGTCCGCCAGCGGAAGCTGGGTATTCTTGCCGCGCCGTGAGTCAGTCAGGTGTTGGGCAATGAGAGCACCGAAGCCCAGCCGTTCATCCAACTCACGCACCAGGATCAGACCACCATCGGAAGTAACGCGCGATCCCTGGAAGTCGATCTTGAGAAGGCCGTTGAACGAGAGCTGAAAGGGCTGGTTTTGTTTGTCACCCATTGGGTGCTGTCCTCCGCAGGGGTCTTCGCTGCCTTCAAACCCCTATCGATATTGATGCGGACGAGCATCCAGGAGATTCGCACGCGCGGCTCAAAACGGAAATGTGGGTGGAAATGACCACTGATCCGGCCGCGGCTCCACCCCTGGAGCCCGCTAGACCGGCAATACCGATTCCCTGGGCTGCGATCATCTGGTTGTTTGCCCTGGTCGCCGTCTGTTATCTCCCCATCCTGACCCGTCTGGTGCGGCACTGGGACTCCGATGACAACATGGGGCATGGATTCTTCGTATTCCCCCTGGCCGTGTACATCGCCTGGCAGAAACGGGACGAGATTTTCGGCCACGAGTTCAAGAAAAACTGGTTCGGCCTGGTGATCATGGCCTGGGGCATCTTCCAGGAACTGGTGGGCTCGCTCGGCGCGGAACTCTTCCTGCAGCGGACGGCTTTCGTCATCACGCTGGCGGGGATGGTTCTGTTCCTGGGTGGCGGCAAGCTGTTTCGTATCCTGCTTTTCCCCCTGTTCCTCACCTGCTTCATGGTGCCCTTGCCGGCTGTGATCTTTAACCAGATCACGTTCCCCCTGCAGACCATCGCGACGGTGGCGGCCGAAGAGACGCTGAACCTCGTCGGGTATCCCTGTGTCCGCGAGGGCCACATCCTGCAACTGGCCAGCGGCCCGCTGAATGTGGTGGAGGCTTGCAGCGGCATCCGGTCTCTGCTTTCGTTGACGTTCCTGTCCCTGGTCTACGGCTACTTCTTTGAGGCCAGCACCACGATTCGCGGGATCATCTTCTTTTCCACCATCCCCATCGCCATTGCCACCAACGGGCTGCGCGTCACCCTCACCGGGGTGATCAGTGAGCACGACAAGGCGCTGGCGCAGGGCCTCTTTCACGACATGGAAGGCTGGGTGATCTTCATGATCGCCCTGTTCATTCTGATCGGTTTCCATCGCATTCTGGTGTGGTTCACCAAAGGAGTCGTCAATGCCCGAGCCGCAAGGCCCGCTGAGCCTCAAGAGTCTGAGTGACCGGCGCGTTCATATCCTGACGGTTGCCCTGCTGGTTCAGGCCGGCGTCTTCTACGGTTTCTCGCGTCCTGAAGATGTCGCTATCTCGCGGCCCCTCAAAGAGTTCCCCACAACGGTAGGCGATTACCAACTGGCCCAGGAAGGCGTGGTGGAAAAGGAAGTGCAGGATGTGCTGAAGGCGGACGACCTGCTCACCCGGCAGTACCACTCGCCCACGTTCCGCATCGCTGCCGTGGATCTCTTCGTTGCGTTTTTCCGCACCCAGCGCGATGGGAAAGCGCCGCATTCACCCAAGAACTGCCTGCCGGGCTCCGGCTGGATCTGGCAGATCAACGACAAGGTGAAGGTGGACATCCCCGGTCGCGCCCCCATTGAAGTGAACCGCTACGTCGTCCAGAAGGGCGAGGCCCGGTCCCTGGTGCTGTATTGGTACCAAAGCCGCGACCGCGTGGTGGCCAGCGAATACACCGCCAAGTACTACGTGGTTGAGGACGCCCTGCGCTACAACCGCACCGACACCGCTCTGGTGCGTGTCATCGTCCCCATGTCCAAGAACACCACGATTGAAGAGGCTTACCAGGAAAGCGTGCGCTTCGTACGCGCCAGCTTCCAGCCCCTGCGTTCGTTCTTTCCAGCGTAAGCTTACGACAGCCGGGCCCGGACGGCATCGCTCAAAGCCTTGCCATCCACACGCTTGCCAGCCAGTTTGGCCGACGCCGCTTTGATCACAAGGCCCATCTGTTTGGCCTCCGTGGCCCCGGTTTCAGCCAGCGCTGAGTCGATCGCGGCCGCCACTTCTTCCGCGCTCGGAGGCTGCGGCATGTACGCTTCGATCAACGCCAGTTCGGCCGCTTCCTTGTCCGCCAGTTCCTCGCGGCCCCCCTTTCGAAACATCTCAATCGAATCCCGCCGCTGCTTGACCATCGTCTTCAGAACGGCCTGTTCAGAAGAGTCGTCAAGCGGCTTCATCGAATCCACTTCCTGCTTCTTGAGAGCGGTCTTGATCATGCGAAGCGCGCTCAACCGCGCTTCGTCCTTGGCCTTCATGGCTTGCACCAGATCCTGCTGGATTTTGTCGAGGAGAGACATAGGGGTCTGCTATTCTAGAAATAGCAACCCCTTTCCCGTCACGCAATCACTCTATGTACATTCGTAAGCAAAGACTGCTCACCCCCGGGCCCACGCCCCTGCTCCCCAAGGCTCTCCACGCCATGATGGGGTCGGACATTCATCATCGTACGGAGGACTTCCGGAAGCTCTACAAAGGCGTCCTGGCGGACCTCAAGGAAGTGATGGGCACTTCGAATGATGTGCTCATTCTGGTGGCGTCCGGATCCGGCGCCATGGAGGCTTCGGTTACCAACTGTTTTTCGCCCGGCGACAAGGTGATTGTCTGCAGCGCCGGCAAATTCGGCGAGCGGTGGGCCGGAATCACCAAGGCTTACGGGTTGAACGTGGTGCTTCTTGAGGAGCCGTACGGAAGTGCGGTCGCGGCCTCGAAGCTGGAAGCGGCTCTGGCGGCAAATCCCGACGCCAGGGGCGTGTTCGTCCAGGCATCGGAAACCTCCACCGGCGCCGCGCACGACGTGGAAGCGATGGGCAAGCTGGTCAAGAATACCAACGCCATCTTCGTCGTGGACGCCATCACAGGCATGGGCACCATGCCCCTGAACATCGACGAATGGGGCCTCGATATCGTGATTGGCGGCTCGCAAAAGTCGCTCATGGTCCCCCCCGGCGTGGCGTTCCTGTCGATGAGCGCCAAGGCGTGGAAGCACGCCGAATCCGCCAGGTTGCCGCGCTACTACTTCGACTTGAAGAAGGAAGCCAAGAATGCGGTGAACGGCGAATCGAGTTGGACCCCGGCCACCAGCATCCTGCTGGCACTCGGGGAGGCGCTGAAGTATGTGAAGGAGTTGGGCGCTGCTAATCTCGTCCGCAACGCAGAACTGCTGGCGCGCGCCACCCGTGAAGCGGCCACGGCCCTCGGCCTGACGCTGTTTTCGGGCGCCAATCCGGGTTCCGCCGTCACGGCGATCTGTCCTCCGGCCGGCATGGATTCGGGTGTCATCGTGAAGGAGTTCCGCAACCGCTTTGGCGCCATCATCGCCAACGGCCAGGGCACGATGAAGGGCCAGATCTTCCGGATCGCCCACCTTGGCTATTTCGACTTCGCCGACCTGTTCGCCATGGTCGCCGCGCTCGAAATCATCCTGGCCGCCAATGGCCACCCGGTGCAGTTCGGCACTGGCGTCGCCGCGGTGCAGAACGTCTACGCGAGCGCCGCGCTCAACCGCGAATTGGTGAACACGTAACGCGCAAAAAAGGAAAGCAATCATGAAAGTCGTTGTTGCCGAGCCCCTGGCACAGGCCGGGGTGGAGATGCTACAGGCCCAGGCCGGCTGGGATGTGGTGGTCACGAATCCGAAAGAGTACGCCCAGCATCTGGCCGATTGCGACGCCCTGCTGGTGCGCAGCGCCGTGAAAGTGAACAAGGAAGTTCTGGCCAAGGCGCCCAAGCTGCGCGTGGTGGGCCGGGCGGGCGTCGGAGTGGATAACGTCGACCTTCCCGCCGCCACCGCTGCCGGGGTCCTCGTGATGAATACGCCGGGGGGCAATGCCGTTTCGGTGGCTGAGCACACGGTGGCTCTGATGCTGTCGCTGGCCCGGGCGGTTCCGCAGGCCAGCACCTCCACCGTGGCCGGCAAGTGGGAAAAGAAGAAGTTCATGGGCACCGAACTGCGCGGCAAGACGCTGGGCGTGCTGGGGCTGGGCAGCATTGGTCGCGAAGTAGTGCTGCGGGCCCGTGGGTTCGCCATGCGCATTGTCGCAAGCGACCCATACGTCAGCCCGCAAACCGCGGCGGACCTGGGCGTCGAACTCCTGCCACTGGATCGCGTCCTGGCCGAAAGCGACTACCTGACGCTGCACATGGCGCTGACCCCGGATACCAACCGTTTCATCAACCGCGAGACCATCGCCCGTATGAAGCGAGGCGTTCGCCTGGTGAACTGCGCCCGCGGCGAACTGGTGGATCAGGACGCGCTTGCCGAAGCCCTGGTGTCGGGCTATGTGGCTGGCGCCGGCCTGGATGTCTTCGACCCCGAACCTCTTCCAGCCGACCACCCGTTGCTCAAGGCGCCAAACCTCATCGCCACTCCCCACATTGGCGGCTCAACTGAAGAAGCGCAGGAGATCGTCGGCGTCCGCATCGTCGAACAGGTGGTGGAATACCTGCAACACGGCGTCGCCATCAACGCCGTGAACATGCCGGCTCTTTCACCCGAACAGTACCGCTCCCTGGGACCGTATGTCCTGCTCGCGGAACGCCTGGGCGCCTTCGCGGCCTACATCTCATCGGGCAATCCGAAGGCGGTGCGGTTCACCTATAGCGGAAAAATCGGCGAGGGGAACACGGCGCTCATCCGGAACGCCGGTCTGGCAGGCCTGCTCAACCGCTCTCTTTCCATCCACGCCAACCTCATCAACGCGCTCCAGATTGCGGGCGACCGCGGCCTTGAGATTGCCGAGACGCACGAAAAGCGTGCTGGCCACGTTGACTCCATCCGGGTGGAGTTCGAAACGGGCAGCGGCACAACCACCGTCATGGGCGCGATTGTGCTCGATAACCCGCGGCTCATCCAGGTGGACGGCATCTACTGCGAAGCCCCGCTTTCCGGTCACATCACATTTCTCAAAAACCTTGATGTTCCGGGCGTCATCGGCTACGTGGGATCCGTGCTGGGACGCAACAGCATCAATATCGCCAACTTCTCGCTGGGCCGAGAGCAGTCCGCCCGCGAGGACAAGGAACTCAGCGCGATCGGCGTCGTCGAGACCGACAATCTGGTGCCGGAAGCGGTTCTCAACGAACTGCTGCAAAACAAGGCCATCCAACTGGCCCGCACCGTCGATCTGGCCCACTAACGGGCCCTTTCCCTTCCGCCCTGCGCGGCCCGGCCCTGAAACCGGGCCGCGCTCACGTGCCACTATCGAGGCCGCCCCGGAACGCCTTCCGGCCGTCCGCCCTTCTGACCCCGCGACTCCGGCGGACGCTGCGGCGGGTTCTCGGGTCGGTTGCCTTTCTGGCCCCATGTTCCATTAGGTCGTTGTGAGGCGCCCTCAGGCCGCCCGCCCTTCTGGCCTCTCGACTCCGGGGGACGGTTCGGGCGCTGCGCGATTCCCACGTTGGCGCCGCCTAGTGCGAGCGCCGCTGCCAATACGGTGGCTTTGGTGAACATCATCTGGTTCCTCTTTCTTTTCAAGGCTGCCTTGCTTCGGCTGCCTCTGATTGTGAAACGGCGCCAGCTGAACCGCGGTTGTTTAAGAAACGTAAAGGCTTCTGTTTTCGAGGTATAGTGACCGGATGGCCCCCTGGAATGCCCTGACCCAATGAGCACCCCCCGGCCGGTTCATCCTGACTTCCTGGCGCTTCTGCGTCACAAGGACGCCGCGCTGATGGAACTCTTCCTGGATGCACGGCAGTTCCTGTTCGACATCCACCCCGGCGCCAACGAGTTGCTCTACCACACGCATGCCCTCACCGCCGTGTTTTCGGTATCCGAACGGCTTGGGGACGCCTACTGCATGCTCCCCGTCTACACCCATCACCTCAATCTCGGATTCAATAAGGGGACTCTACTGCAGGATCCGCACAAGCTGCTGACGGGCACCGGAAATCTGATCCGCCATATCGACGTTGCCGTCCCGGCGGACTACCGGAACGCAAACGTAAAGGATCTGGCGCAGTCCGCCGTCCGCTTCGCGCTATCGGACATGGACAAACCCGGCAAAGCCGTCGGGCAGACGATATCGAAGATCACTAAGAAGAAGTGACCGGCGCCCGCGCACCGGCTACTTCTTCCGCTTCGGTTCCTTGGGCTTCTTCTGCTTCTTCGGCGGAGCGCTGTGGTTGGTGGGCAGAGGCTCCGGTTGCGCCGGGGCCGCCGCCGCTGGGGCTGCGCCATTGCCACCCGCTACGCCATTTCCACCCGCTGCGCCAGTGCCACCAGCCGCGCCATTGCCACCCGCTGCGCCGGCCTCGGAGGGAGGCTTCGCCCGCGCATCGGGATTTGAATCGAGAGTCGAGGAGTCGCCGACAGTGGAAACCGTGACATCCGTCGTCCCACCGGCAAGCGCCGCGGGAGACGGAACGCTGGCCGGAATGTTGGGCCGCAAGCCCTCCATCGCCGGCTGTCCCGAACGCGCCGCAAGACGTGTGTCGGGACTCTTCGAGAAGATCCCCGTCACCGGCGACATGATCCCCGCCTTCGGCCGGTTCTCCAACTCATACTTCATTCGCGCCACCGCCACCGGATCCGCTTCCGGAACCGGCAGTTCCATCTGCTTGAGGGCGCCCTTGGCTTCCTCGGCGAAATCGCTCAACGGATAGTCGCGCACCAGCCGGCTGTACGCTTGTCCCGCCTTCTCGCGGAACCGGTTGCCCATCTTCGAATACGAATCGCCCAGTTGATACAGCGCGGAATCGGCGCCGCTGTAGAGCGGGTATGCATCCACGGCCGCCTGCAGGCGGTTGGCGGCGGCCGGAAAACTTCCCTTGCCGTGATAGAAAGCTCCGACGCGGAACTCTCCCTCGGCCCGCACTTCCTGAATGTTCCGCAGCAACTGCTGCGCGCGAGGCGCGAACTTGGAGTTCGGGAACTGATTGAGCAACAGCCGGCACTCGTCCTCGGCGCGGATGACGTGCGTGGGATCGCGATCCGGCTTCTCCATCTGCCGGTAGTGGATCATGCACACCTTCTCCTGCGCCTCGGCCGACTCTTCCATCGTCGGGTAGAACAGAATGAAGTCCTTGTACTCCGCCTCGGCTTGCGCCAGACCGTGCGAGCCCCCCTCGCGGAACCAGCTATCGGCGATAGCCAGCTTCGCCTTGGCCAGGTACTCGCTCGAATCGTAGGTATTGATCAGGGTCTGCAGCGTGAGCCGCGCCACTTCAAAGCGGCTGCGCTCAATGTCTCTCACTGCCTTGTCGAACAGCACCTTGTCGGGCTGTTGGGTATCCGACGTGATGGGGTTCTCATACTTCTTGCGGCGGCAGGAGCTCAACCCACCCGCCATCACCGCAACCGCCAGCAGAGTCACAACGAACTTCTGGTATCTCATGAATCCTCAACTAAACTGGAACGCCCGCCGCCTGGCGCGCGATCTGTTGCATTTCACGCACGGCTGTGGCGGGATCTTCACGGCCAAAGACCGCTGAACCGGCAACCAGCCAGTCGCATCCGGCCTCCACCAGGGCCGCCGTGTTCGCGGGCCCCACACCACCATCCACCTCTATCATAATAGGAGACTTCCCTTCCCTGCGCGCCCTGTCCAACCGGGCTATCTTCCGCAAGGCGCCCGGGATGAACTTTTGCCCCCCAAAACCCGGGTTCACGCTCATTACTAGCACGAAATCCGCCACATCCAGAACCTCGTCCAGCACCGTGACCGGCGTCGATGGATTGATCACCACCCCGGCCTTTAGCCCTTCACTCTGAATCAGGCGCAATGTGCGATCCAGGTGGGGACAAACCTCCTGATGCACGGAAATCTGGTCGGCCCCCGCCTGGGCAAACGGACCAATCAGTTCATCCGGCCGAGTAACCATCAGGTGCACGTCCAACGTTAGCTTGGTCACGCGCCGAAGCGACTCCACCACCGGCACCCCGAAGCTGATGTTCGGCACAAAATGGCCATCCATCACATCCAGGTGCAACATCGTAACGCCCGCCTGCTCCACAGCGCGAACCTGATCGCCCAGCCGGGCGAAATCCGCCGCCAGGATCGAGGGAAGGATCTCAACCATTTTGTATCTCAACGATTTACGGGGCTTATTCTGATCGTATCACAGCGGCCGAAAATCCGTCCCCGGCATCGCGGCCCGGAATCCGGCGCACCACTTCTGCCCGGATGCCCGCTCGCTCCAGAACATCCTCATTCTCCTCCGGCTCAAGCGAGCAGGTGGCATACACCAGCACACCGCCGGGAGCCAGCACACCCAGGGCGTTGCGCAGCATCGCCAACTGGCGGTCCGCCTGGCGGCGCACGCTGGCGGCATTGAGACGCCACTTGATTTCCGGATTGCGGGCCAGCGTGCCCGTTCCTGAACACGGTGCATCCAGCAGGATCCGGTCGAAACTCCGGCCGAAAGGCAACGGCTGGGTGGCATCCAGCACCAGCCGCGGCGCCGTTAACCCGGTGACCGCCCGCAGGCGCGGCCAGCTCCCATCGCAGGCCACGCAGTGCACCGGCGTCTCCAACGCCTGCAAAGTCTTGTTGCCGGGCGCGCAGCAAAGATCCAGAAACCGGTGCCCCGGCCGCAAGCCGAGCAGCGGGACGATGGTCTGAGCGCTCAGATCCTGACGGCGAAACGAACCCGATTCGCCCCCCGTGAGACGCCAGCAGCCTGGCACCTCCGTTGGCTCCGCGGGAACGGTTGGCTCCGCGCCTCCCGGCACTCGGATGTAAGCCGGCGGCTGTTCCAGGGCCTGCCGCGCGATTCCCAGCGCCGCCTCCCGCCCGAACTGTTCCGTCCAGCGCTTCAGCAGCCACGCCGGCATGGAAAACTCGACATGCGGCCCGGGCCAGGGCATCGGCTGTTTGCCGATTCTTCGCAACACCGCATTCACCAGTCCGGATGCGGCCCGCTTCCCAAACTGTTTCGCCAGCTCAACGCTCTCATCCACCGCGGCGTGACGCGGCACCCGGTCGAGATACCGCAGTTGGAAAATGCCCAGCCGCAACGCGCAAACCACCGGCGCGTCCAGTTGATCCACCGGCCGGCGCGCCTGGCGCTCAATCAGCCAATCGATTTGGCCCCGCAGCCGCAGCGTGTCCAACACCAGCCGCTGCGCCAGTCCCGCGTCCCGCTCATCCAGGCCGGCCAGGCGGTCGGGTAGCAGGGCGTCTGTCGTGCGGCCCTGATCCACCCCGGTAAGGACATCGAACGCGGCCAGCCGCGCCGCCGAGATCACGCGGCCAGACCGGAACGCACCAGCAGCGCGTTCGCGTCGGGATCGCGTCCCATGAAGCCGCGATAGAGCGCCGCCGGGTCATCACTGTTGCCGCGCGCCAGAATGCCTGCCCGGTAGGCGCGTCCGGTGTCCGTGTTGAATACACCCTCCGCTCGGAACCGTGTGAAGGCATCGGCATCCAGCACCTCGGCCCACTTGTAGGAGTAGTAGCCGGCGCCGTAGCCCACCGGGTCGGAGAACAGATGCAGGAACGATGTGATCATCGCGTAATCGTCCGTGAGCGGCGCGGCGGCGAACTCCCGCAGACATCGCAGAGCATACTCCACCACGCTGCCATCTCGCGATGGAGCGTACACCCGGTGGAGATTGAGATCGGTGATCCCGAAACTCAACTGCCGCATCTGCGCATTGGCGGCACGATACTGGCGTGCGGCGCGCATCTTCTGGAAGAGATCCTCGGGAAGCGGTTCGCTGGTCTCATAGTGGCTCGCGAAACGGTCGAGCGCGGCCCGCTCCCAGCACCAGTTCTCCATGATCTGCGAGGGCAGTTCCACGAAATCCCAGGGCACGTTCGTGCCGCACAAATGGCGCACGCCCACTTCGCTCAGGCAGTGATGCAGCAGATGGCCGAACTCATGGAAAATCGTCTCCACGTCGCGGTGCGTCAGCAGAGCGGGCTTGCCATCCACAGGAGGCGTCAGGTTGCCGCAGATCAAGCCCAGGTGCGGCTTGCCCGGCTTCGCGGTGACGAAGGCGTCCATCCACGCCCCTGGCCGCTTGTTCTCCCGGGGGAACCAGTCCGCGTAAAAGGACCCCAGATGCGCGCCGCTCCCGGTGTCATGAATATCGTAGAAACGCACCGCGTCGTCCCAGCCCGGAACACCCGGCACCTCGGTGACCCGAAAACCAAACAGGCCGCCCATCAACTGGTACATTCCGTCCACAACGCGCTCCAGCGGAAAGTACGGCTTCAACGCCTCTTCATCGAATCCGTAGCGCGTCGCGCGTTCCTTCTCCGACCAGTACCCGATGTCCCACGGCTGCAAGGGGCGTCCAGCGAACGCCTCAAGGGACCGGTTCTCCTCGCCAAACCGGGCCGTGGTACGGCCGCGCAGGTCGTCAAGAAACGCCGCCGCGCGCGCGCCGGAACCCGCCATGCGCTCTTCCAGAATGAGGTCCGCAAAGTCGCCGTAGCCCAACAGACGGGCCTTTTCCGCCCGCAGTTCAAGGATGCGGGAGATCAACTTCGCGTTGTCGAACTCACCTCCGTGGGCCCGTGTGTTGAAGGCCCGCCACATGCGCTCACGCACAGCGGCGTCATCCAGGTACGTCATCACTGCCAGATAACTAGGCTGCTGCAGCGTGAATCGCCAGCCCGCCCGGTTCTTCGACTGGGCACTGGCGCGAGCCATAGCCACGGCGCTACCGGGCAATCCCGCCAGCCCGGCCTCCTCGGTGATCACCAGTTCAAAAGCGTTGGTTGCCTGGCGCACATTCTCGCGAAAGCGCGTCGTCACCGTGCTCAACTCAACCCCGATCTCCTTGAGCCGCGTCTTCCCCGCCTCATCGAGTTCGGCGCCCTGCCGGCGGAACGCATCCAGTGTCTTTTCCAGAAATCTGAGCCGTTCGCCGGTGAGGCCCCGGGCCTCCGCCGTCTCCGCGAACGCCTTCACCGCGTTCCAAAGCCCGGTATCGAGATAGATGCCCGATTCGAAGGCCGCCACCACCGGCTCAACGGCCTCAAGCGCCGCCTGCAAGGCATCCGTCGCCGCCACTCCCGTGAGATGACGCGCAATGCCCATGGCGCGGTCCAGCGCCTCGGTCGCCACATCGAAGGCTTCCATCGTGTTCAGCCAGGATCGTTCGCCGGGAACGTCGGTAATGGCTTGAAGATTGGCCCGGGCCCGTTCAACCAGGGCTCGGATGGCGGGTTCAACATGTTCCGGCTGAATCTTGTTGAAAGGAATGTGGAACTCACCGCCCAGCAGGGGATTCGAAAAATCGCTCACTGCTATCGAGTGTAGCGCCTGCGCCAGCCTGCCACCCCGCGTTTGGAACCGGATCTTCGCCGCCGCCTGTGAACTCGCGATCTAAGGAACTCCGCGGGCTGGTGCGATTCCGAACACCCGGGCCGCATTCAGCCCCAGGAAGAGTTGTGCCGCCTCATCGCTCAACTCAGCATCGGGTAGTTGGACACGTTCTCGTGCTTGGTCGCCACCGCAATCGCCTCATCCGTCCACGGATAACCGATGTGGCCGGCACGATGGTCAACTCCGGAAAGTCCAATGCCACACGGTCCAGATGAATGGGACGGCCGTGTTCGCTCGGCATCAACGAACCCGTGTGTCCAATCTGAGTGCAGAACGGCACACCCAAGTCGCAACAGGCGACGTGAACAGGTAGAAGCGGCGGTCCGTCGGCGGCAGATCCCAGAGCCACGGCCGAATCCGGATTGCCTAGAAGCCGGGTTCCGTGATACACCACACCCCAATCAGCCGCCCCGGCGCCTCAGCGGCAAGCCTCGCCACTTCATCGTTCGAGATCATCTCCTTGCCGGGTGCGTACCAGACGCTGATCAGCATCGTGGAAACGCCGGCCTGATCCATGGCGTCGATGGTGGAAGGAACGGGCAGTTCGGCGGTTGGCGCCGGAGCCTTCGTCCACCGCCGCAAAGAATCGAACATCGGGTCGGCCGCATGGCGCAGTGTCGAATGCTGGCCCCAGGCATCGAATCGTCAAGTAGTTCATGCTTGCCCCGTTAGCCACGCTGCCATGGCGTCCGGCCAGCTCGCTGGATGTGCTGGGCGAGCGCGGCTGACAAAGCCTGGACCATGCCAGGATGACTGTGCGCCTTGTCATCACGTTCCCCAGGATCGTCCTTCAGGTTGAACAATTGATAGGGCGCGAAAGGACCGTCTTGCAGAAGCTTCCAGTCGCCGCGGCGGATCGCGTAGTAGTCCCGGCCGCGATACCTTGGCCCCCCTTCGCGCCGCACCCAGATCAGGTCGCGCTCCGGCAGCACGGCATGGGAACGCAACAGAGACAACAGCGGCACTCCGTCGATTGCGGGCGGCGCCGCCACCCCCGCGGCTTCACAGACAGTCGCGAACACATCCATCGTCATGGCGCGCGCCGCGCTGCGGGAAGCCGGTGCAATGCGCCCGGGCCACACCGCACCGGCTGGAACGCGAATTCCACCCTCGAACAAATCCTGCTTTCCGCCCCGCCAGGGGCCACAGGTGGCGCCGGACTGCAATTCACCGCCGTTGTCTGAGGAGAAGAAAATCAGGGTGTTGCCGGCCTGGCCGTTCGTCTTCAAGCGTTCCAGGACCATCCCAATCGATTCATCCATATGCTCGATCAGAGCGGCGAGACCAGCCCGTTTGGCTGGCAGAGACGGGTCGCGCCGCCTCACCCGCTCCAGCGATTGGGGCGTGGGTTGAATCGGCGTGTGCGGCGCGTTGTAGGCCAGGTAGAGGAAGAACGGTTCCGGCTTCCCTTGCCGTGAGTCCAGATAATCCACTGCCCAGCGCGTAAAAAGATCCGTCGCGTGCCCTTCGGCGTCAATCTCCTGAAGTCCGTTCCGCAGGTAATTACGGTTGTGGCGGCGGTGGTGGAAATAGTCGTCCATCATGTCGCCGAGAAAACCGTGGAAGTGGTCGAACCCGCGCTCCGTTGGAGTGTCCGGCGATTCCAGGCCCAGGTGCCATTTGCCGCAGATCGCCGCATGGTAGCCGGCTTTCTTCAGCACAGCCGGAAGCAACGGAAGGCCGGGCGCCAGACGGCCCCAGTTGTCACTGGCGTTGGTGCGGATCACGCCGGGAACACCGGCCCGGTCCGGATAGCACCCTGTGAGAAGTGAAGCCCGAGTGGGCGAACACACGGTGGAGTTCGAATAGAAATTGTCGAACTGCATGCCGGCCTGGAGCAGAGCGTCGATGTGCGGCGTGCGGATATCCCGGGTACCGTAAGCCCCCAGGTCCCCGATGCCCAGATCGTCGGCCAGAATGATGAGGATGTTGGGCCGCTGGGCGTCCGCGCCCTCGGAGGGAAGCGGTGCCGCAAAAGCGGCGTTCAACAGGGATCGCCGGGTGATCATGACTACCTCGTGATGCTCAGCCTAACACTTTAGCCGCGCGGGGCGGCTTGATTCCGGGTGCCATCATGGCGCCGAGACTGAGCCATGGCTAACGATTCCCGCGTGACCATCCACATGCTGGCGAGCCTTGACGGATTCATCGCCCGCAAGGATGACGGATGGACTGGCTTGAAGCAGAACGTAAGGAACTGGCTACGGTGCAAGACGAGATCACGAACCCCGCTGAGTAAACGACACCAGAGCATTCAGCCGCTCCAAAGCAGCCCCCGAATCGATCGCCGCGCCCGCCGCCTGGCAACCCTCGCGATAGCTCCCCGCCAGTCCACTCACCACCAGCGCCGCGCCGGCATTGGCCGTCACGATTTCGCGCCGTGGCCCGCGTTCGCCCTCAAGAATGGCCCGGATCAACGCGGCATTGGTCTCCTTGGAACCGCCTTCCAGGTCTTTCAGACTCGACTCTGGTAAACCGAAATCGCCAGGCGTCACCCGTGTCTCTGTAACATTCCCGTCTGCGGCCACGAAGATCGTCGTGGGGCCTGTGGTTGAGATCTCATCCAGGCCGTCATCCCCGTGAACCACCAGCGCCTTCGATCCAAAGCGCGCCAGAGCCTCAGCCATCAAAGCCGCCGCCGCCACCGATGGGGCGCCCGCCAACTGATACGGGGCCCGCGCCGGATTCGCCAAAGGGCCCAGAAGATTGAACGCCGTCCGCATCTTCAACTCCACCCGGGCCGGCTGCGCATGCCGCACCGCCGGGTGTAAAGCCGGTGCGAACAGAAAACCGATGCCCGTCTCGCGGATCGACTGGCCCATCCGCTCCGGCGTCAGGTCGATGCGGACGCCCAGCGCCTCCAGCACATCGGCGCTCCCACACTGGCTCGAAATGGACCGGTTGCCATGCTTGGCCACCCGCGCCCCACACGCCGCCGTCACAAACGCCGCCGCGGTTGAGATGTTGAACGTGTGCAGCCCGTCGCCGCCCGTGCCGCACGTATCCACCAACGGACCGCCCGCGCCGGCCTCCACCGCGATTCCTTCCGCTCGCATGCCTCGGGCCAGGCCATAAAGCTCCTCACCCGTCTCCCCCTTCATGCGCAGCGCCGTCAGGAATGCCGCGATCTGAGCCGTTGTCGCCTGTCCCGCCAGGATCAGTGACATCGCGTCAAAAGCCTGATCAGCGCTCAGGTCGCGCCCCTCGGCCACCTGATGAAGGAAGAGTAAAAAGGCCATGTTATGATGAAAATTCCGGCGCGGAAATCCGCACAATTCCTAGCATAGCGGGCCGCTGGCGCCACGCGCTCCGGACGCGGCCATTCAATCCAAAGTTCCAACGCCCAGTTCAAACACCGAGTTCAAACGCCGAGTTCAAACGTAGAGTTCTAACGCAAAGTTCAACGAAGAAGAGTTCGCATGAAGATTCACGAGTATCAGGCCAAAGCCATCCTCGCCAGTTATGGAGTCCCGGTGCCGCGCGGCGAAGTCGCGTTTTCGGTGGATGAAGCGGTTGCCATCACCGAACGTCTGGGCGGCCAGGCGGTCATTAAGGCGCAGATCCACGCCGGCGGCCGCGGTAAAGGCGGCGGGGTCAAAATCGCGCGCAGCGTTGAGCAGGCCCGTGAGGTGGCGTCCCAGATCCTGGGCATGACGCTCATCACCCACCAGACCGGCCCGGAAGGCCGGCTGGTCAAGCGCCTGCTGGTGGAAGAGACGCTGCCCATCGCCAAGGAATACTACGCCGGCCTGGTGCTGGACCGCGCCATCGGCAAAGTGGTCTTCATGGCTTCCGCCGAAGGCGGCGTCGAGATCGAAGAGGTGGCGCACCGGAGTCCGGAAAAGATCCTCAAGGAGGCCATTGAGCCGGGGCAGGGGCTCTCCGCCTACCAGGCGCGAAACCTCGCGTTCGGCATCGGCATTCCCGCCACAAGCGTCAACGCCGCTGTTCAGACCATGACCGCCTTGGCCCGGGCCTACGAATCGATGGACGCCTCCCTCGCCGAGATCAACCCGCTCATTCTCACCTCCGACGGCCGCATCGTGGCGCTGGATGCCAAGGTCAATATCGACGACAACGCGCTCTACCGGCACAAGGACTTCGTCCCCCTGCGCGACCTGGATGAGGAAGATCCGCTGGAAGTGGAAGCCTCGAAGTTCGGCCTCAACTACATCAAGCTGGACGGCAACGTGGCCTGCATGGTGAACGGCGCCGGGCTGGCCATGGCCACCATGGACATCATCAAGTATTCGGGCGGCAGCCCCGCCAACTTCCTGGATGTGGGCGGCGGCGCCAACGCCGAACAGATCAAGAACGCCTTCCGGATCCTGCTCTCGGATACCGCGGTGAAAGCGGTGCTGATCAACATCTTCGGCGGCATCCTCCGTTGCGACACTCTGGCCACCGGCGTCGTCGCGGCGGCCCGCGATCTGAACGTCCAGATCCCCATCGTGGTGCGGATGGAGGGCACGAACGTCGAACTGGGCCAGAAGATCCTGGCCGAATCCGGGTTCAACTTTACGGTGGCCGACGGCATGAAGGACGCGGCTGAGAAGGTAGTGAGGCTGGCAAACTGATGAGCGTTCTGGTCGATCAATCGACGCGCCTGGTGGTGCAGGGATTCACGGGCAAGGAAGGCACCTTCCACGCCACTCAGGCGATTGCGTACGGCACCAATGTGATCGGTGGCGTCACACCGGGTAAAGGCGGCACACGCCACCTGGACCGCCCCGTGTTCGATACCGTGGCCCAGGCAGTGCGGGAGGAGGGAGCGAACGCTTCGGTGATCTTCGTGCCTCCGCCATTCGCCGCCGACGCCATCCTCGAAAGCGTGGCCGCGGGCGTTCCGCTGGTGGTCTGCATCACCGAAGGCATTCCGGCCAACGACATGGTGCGGGTCTGGAACGTGTTGAAGCACTCCGCGACGCGCCTGGTCGGACCCAACTGCCCGGGTGTGATTTCACCCGGCAAATGCAAGATCGGCATCATGCCGGGGCACATCCACAAGCCGGGTAACGTCGGCGTCGTCTCGCGCTCGGGCACCCTCACCTATGAAGCCGTGGGCCAGTTGTCGCGCCTCGGCATCGGCCAGTCCACCTGCATCGGCATCGGGGGTGATCCCATCATTGGCACCAACTTCGTCGACGCCCTGGCGCTATTCAACCAGGACCCCGATACCCACGCCATCGTCATGATCGGCGAGATCGGCGGCAACGCCGAAGAGACCGCCGCCGCCTATGTGAAGGCCAACGTCAAGAAACCGGTCGTGGGTTTCATCTGCGGGCAGACGGCGCCCCCTGGACGCCGCATGGGCCACGCCGGCGCCATCATCTCCGGCGGCTCCGGCAAGGCGTCCGACAAGATGGACGCCATGCGAGACGCGGGCATCCACGTCTGCGAATCGCCGGCCGATATCGGCGCCAGAATTCAACAGCTTCTTTAGGAAAGACATCAACCATGGATAGAACGTTCGCCATCATCAAACCAGACGCCGTCGCCGCGGGACAGGCCGGGCAGATCCTCGGTGCCATCGAAGCGGGCGGATTCATCGTGCGCGCCATGCGCATGCTCAAGATGAGCCGCACCCAGGCGGAGGGCTTCTACGGTGTTCACCGCGAACGGCCCTTCTTCGGCAGCCTGGTCAACTTCATGACCGAAGGTCCGGTGGTGGTGCTGGCCCTGGAGCGCGAGAACGCCGTCAAGGCCTGGCGCGACCTGATGGGCGCCACGAATCCGGCCAACGCCGCCGAAGGCACCATCCGCAAGCGGTTCGCCGCCAGCGTGGAGCGCAACTGCGTCCACGGTTCGGACGCGCCGGAGACCGCCGCCGTCGAACTCACCTTCTTCTTCTCCGCCTCAGACCTGCTGTAAGCGCGGCCGCATCATGCCGGAACTGCGCAAGGACCCCGTGACCGGGCGATGGGTGATCATCGCCACGGACCGGGCTCGCCTGCCCGGCGACTTCGTGCGCCAACCCGTGGTGGAAAAGCCCGGGCGCTTCTGCCCGTTCTGCTCCGGCAACGAACTGAAGACCCCGCCCGAAGTGCTGGCCTACCGTGACAAAGGCGCGGCCAATGAGCCGGGCTGGACCCTGCGCGTCATCCCCAATAAGTTTCCCGCGCTGCGCGTCGAAGGCCACATCACCCGCCAGGGCGAAGGACTGTACGACCGCATGACCGGCATCGGCGCTCATGAAGTGGTCATCGAAACACCCTCTCACACCATCTCCATGAGCGGCCTCCCGGAAAAGCACATCGAGAACGTCTTCTGGGCCTTTCGCGACCGCATCAATGACCTCAAACGCGACAGCCGCCTGCGCTACATCGTCGTCTTCAAGAACCACGGCGAACTGGCCGGCTCATCCATCGAACATTCGCATTCGCAATTGATCGCCCTCCCCGTCGTCCCCAAGCAGGTGATCGAGGAAATGGACGGCGCCCGCCGCTACTTTGACTTCAAGGAGCGCTGCATTTACTGCGACATCGCCCACCAGGAATCAGAAAGCATGGCCCGCGTCGTAATCGAAACCGAGCACTTCATGGCCATGGCTCCCTACGCCCCGCGCTACCCGTTCGAGACCTGGATTGTGCCGCACCGCCATGAGTCGCACTTTGAAAACTCAACGCCGGAGGAGATGCAGAACCTGGCCTGGGTGATGCGCAGCCTGTTGCGCCGCATGGATAAGACGCTCGAACGCCCCGCGTTCAACTTCATGCTGCACACAGCGCCGGTGCAGGAAGGGGCCCTGCAGCACTACCACTGGCACATTGAGGTGATGCCCAGACTCACCAAGGTGGCGGGCTTTGAGTGGGGCACCGGGTTCTATATCAACCCGACGCCTCCCGAGGAAGCGGCCCGCTTCCTGCGCGAAGCCGGACTGACGTAAGCCCTACGCCGCCGGTGGCAGTTCGCGAACGGGCGGTCCGGCCGGGGGGCGCGCGGACGCCATCTCGATCACCTGATACGCCCGGCGGTCCGGCACCAGATGCAGCCGCGCCTGATGTCCGCTTTCACCCTTCAGCACACAGGATCCATCACGCGTGTGGCCCTCCACCCGCACCCGGCCGTTCTCCCGTGTCACGCGGTAAGCCGCTTCGGCGCCACGCTCGGCGCGGAGGCGGTCGAGCGGCCAGTCGTTAGAAGCCAGCAGTTCAATCGGCCCGCGCCCGCCCACCAGCACCGTCAGGCCGTGCGTGAAGTGGCCCGCATGCTGGGCTGCGTTCGCGGCCTCCAGAATCTCTCCGGCATCTCGAAGAAAGCGGCTCATGATAGAGCCTTATCGCCAGCGGCCGGGCGGTCTTGAGAAAAATCTTGCCTACAGAGCTTGAAGACGCGTGGTGGCGTCGCCGAACCGGGGCAACTTCAGGCCGTAGCGGTCCATCAGGTCCAGGAAGAGACTGCACATCTTGCGATTGTCGTCGCCCGCGGCCTGGAAATCCATCGTGCGCCCGGTCTTGAGCGTTCCGCCCAGCCCGCCCGCAAGCACCAGCGGCAGTTTCGAATTGTCATGCTTCCGCCCGCTCCAGAGGTTGTTGAGGAACATCAGACACGAATTGTCCAGCACCGTGCCCTCGCCCTCCGGCATCGCATCCAGTTTGCTGGCCAGGTAGGCGAGCTGGCTCACATGGAAGCGTGTGATGCGTTCGTAGCCGTCCGAAAGGTTGTCGTGCGAGGCGCCATGATGTCCATCGCGCACGTTCAGGAACGGATAGATCTGCGCGGAAAGGTCGTTGGAAATGATCAGGCTGGCCACGCGGGTGCGGTCGCTCTGGAATCCCAGGGCGATCAGGTCGCACATCAGGCGGGTATGCTCGCGCAGGTCCTCCGGCAGGCCGTTGGCCGGGCGGTCCATCGTGATCGCGGGCCGGTTGGCTCCCTTGGCGCGCTCGTCGGCCGAATGCTTGTCGATCCGCATCCTCTCCACGCGCCGCTCGATATCCCGCACACTGGTCAGATACTCGTCGATCTTGGCCTTGTCCGTGGCGCTGACGCGGCGGCTGAACGATTCGGTGCTCTGCCGCACCCGGTCCAGAATGCTCGCATTGCGCAGCAGGCCGCGATTCTCAAACAGGTTGTCGAACGCCAGCGACGGGTAGACCTCGGTGGGCACCGGCGATTCAGCGCTCTGCCAGGAGATGTGCGAACTGTAGGCCATCGAGAAGTTGGTCTCGTGATAGCCCGTCAGCGGCTGTTCGCACGCCAGCACCATGCTGGATTGCGCCGTATCCTGGCCCATGTGGTTGGCCAGGGCTTGGTCCACCGTCAGCCCGGCGCGCAGAATGGGTCCACGCTGGATGGCCGCGCCCGAAAGCAGACAACCGGTCTGGGCCGGATGAATCCCCTGGCCGGTTGCAGCTTTGTTGAACAGCCCGTGAATGACGTTGATCTTGTGTTTCAGCGGCGCCAGAGGCTCAAGCGTCCGCCCCAGCTTCATTGCTGTGCCATCGCCGTCCGCGGACCAGTGATCCTCATTCACGCCGCAGCCCATGAAGAGAACGCCAAAGCGCTTGGGCGGCGCCACCGCCCCCTGCAACGATTCAAGCCACGGCAGGGCAATCGTCACGCCGGCGCCGCGCAGAATGCCGCGGCGGGAGATGGGCTTTCGAGTGTTCAGGATCATCGTTCAATCACTCCGTTCGCGCGGACACATCCACGTGCGCCCGCTGATTCAGGAACTGTGGGCTCGTCACAACAGCCTCAACCAGGGCGCTCACCTTATGGCCGCTGGCTGTAAAGCGTCCGCGCATGGTGTCAAGCAGCGGTTCGTCAGGCAATAGCAGGCTCCTGCCTAAAGCATATACCAGCAGCTTGCGCGTGAGCGTCGAGACGAAGTCCTGTTCCCGGTGCTTGCGGATGTAACCGCGCAGATCGTCAAGCCCCGTCCCCTGCATGCCATTCGGAAACTCGGCGCTGGTGTCCACCGCGCGGCCCGCAAGATCGCTCTTGCGCCGCTCGCCCGTGGGGCCGTAGTTTTCAAAGGAAAGTCCAAACGAGTCAAATCGCGCATGGCAGCCCGCGCACGCCGCGTTCTCGCGATGCCGCGCCAGCAACTGCCGCAGCGGCAGGCTGCTCTTCGACTCATCGCCCGGCAACTCCGGCACCGTCGGCGGCGGCGGCGGAATCACCTCGCCCAGCAGGCGCCGCGCCACCCAGTATCCCCGCTTCACCGGACTGGTCCTCAACCCCGGCGAGTTCACCGTCAGGAAAACAGCCATGGGCAGCAGCCCGCCCCGCCCGACGCGTGTGGCGTCCTCCACCTTCACCCACTCACCCTCCCGCGCACGGACATTCTCCATCTCGTAGTGCCGGGCCAGCGTCCGGTTGACGAACGTGTGCTTCCCATACAGCATGTCGAGCGCGGAGCGATCGTTGCGAATGATGTCGTCGATGAACCGCACCGGTTCTTCAAACATCGCCGAGCGCAGGTCGTTGGTGAACGCCGGAAAGCGTTGCCGGTCCACGCCCTGGTGATCCTCAAAACGCCGCACCATCAGCCAGTTGGTGGCGAATTCGGTGGCCAGCGCCGCCGCCCGCTTGTCGCGCAGCATGCGGTTGACCTGCGCCCTCAACACATCCGGCTTCGTCAGATCTCCACTCGCCGCCTGTGCCAGCAGTTCCTCATCGGGAGCACTGGCCCACAGGAAGTAGCTCAGCCTGCTGGCCAGCGCATACGGCGATAGCGGAGTCATGCGCGGTGCGGCCGTCGGGCGTCCGCGTGCGGCGGCCGGCTTCACCGGAGAGACGGCGGGCGCGGCGCTGATTTCAACGCCATCGGCGCGATAGCAAAACGCGGGCGACATCAGCACCAAAACAACCAGTTCTCGCATCGCCTCGTCGTGCGAAAGTCCGGCCTTGTCGCGGCTCTCCCGGTAATGCGTCAGGATCTCCGCGCGCTCGCGCGCCTGTAACGGACGCCGGAAAGCCCGTGACGCAAACGCGAGCATCCCATCAAGGTGCGACGGCTCAGACTCCGCCCGGGTGCGCTCAACCAGCCGGATGGCCGCGTTCACCCTCGCAAAGTGCTCGGTAATCGCCTGAAGAGCCACCGGGTTCGCCTCCGTTTCCGCCTTGGCGAGATACTGCTGCCGGACGTCGAAGATGATCTTCTCCGTCGTAATGACGTCGCCCGGGCGGAAGCTGCCGGACTCCCGGCCGCGCCCATCGATCTCGCCGCTCTGGTTGAAAAAGAACTGCGTGTAGGTGCGAATGGTGTGGTCGGCGATGGTGTCGAACTCAAGCCATAACTCTTCCAACTCGCGCTTCCCGGCCTCATCCAGAATCAGTTCCTGAAGCGCGGTGTCGTCGCGGAAGTATCCCATCACGTTATGGAAGCCGGCGCTCAGCAGACGGCCCTTGTCCTCGGAATCGTCCGGGTAGAAGCGCCCCCGTTCCTTGATGTAGAAGGCGTCGGGAAACACGTTGGCGAACCGCGCCATTGCGTCCTCGTACCGTGCGCGCTCGCCCGCGGGCACCATCAGGTCGGCTTCCCCGTGCCGCGCACGGATGGCGAGCACGGCGTTGCGCGCGGCGATCGTATCCTGGCCATTGCCCCGCACGAAGAACTCCATCGACGCGTTGGCGGGAATGGGCGTGGGAGGCTCTCCCTCCACTTGAAGCGCCTGCCGGTCGAAGTCGCGCCGGTGCGCCGCGAAGGCTCGCAGCTTCCAGTTCATCAACGGCTGCGATGTGCCGGAAAGCCCCTTGATCATCGGGCTTGCAAACTGCCGTGCCGTGAGTTGGCGGATGCGCGTCACATAGGCATCCATCTTCACCGCCGCCTCACGCACCAGTTCCGGCTGCTTGTGCTCCGGCCGGGGCATCATGCGCCACATCAGCCGCAGCTTCGCCAGCGGACCCACGTTGGCCTCATTCGACTCCAGCAACTCCCACACCATCGGAAGATACTTCGGGCTCACCTTCGCGGCCTTTGCCACCGCATCGAGCGTCAAATCCGCCTGGCCCGCCGCGGCACGGTGCCTGTAGTTCCACGCCGCCTGGAAGTAATCCGCGTAGCGCGTCGGCTGCCGCTCATAGAACGCGACGATGCGTTGAATGGTGTACTTCTCGCGGTCCGATTCGGCCAGCATCGGATGCACCGCGAACGCGATGCCCTTTGGCTTCAACACCAGGTGGGTCGAAATCTCGCGAGCCGCCTGCAGATACTTCGTGAGAAGCGCCGGCGTCATGGCGAGAGACTCGCCTGAATTGTCGAACCCTTCGGGGTTCGACGGATCCACCGGAAACTCGCGCGCGGGCCGTATGTCGGCGCCGGTGATGTCGCGGATCGTGTTGTTGAACTCCGCGTTGCTCAGCCGCCGGATCAGCACCGGGCCCGGATCCCCGGCGTTCTTGCGCGCCTCGTTCTTGCGCAGTTCCTCCACCCACCCAATCACCGCCTTGCGCTCGGTATCCGAAGGCTGCTTCATGCCCTTCGGCGGCATATCACCGTTGGCCAGTTTCTCCATCACCAGCGTCCACCGCGGGTGATCCCGAACGACGTCCTCAATCGCGGCATACCGCGTAAGGTCGAACTCCGCCGCCGCCTTCGCGCCGCTGTGGCAGCCCAGGCAGTATGCCCTGACGAACGGGCGCACAGTGGCGCCGAATTCACGCGTCAGCGCATCCGGACTCTGCGCCGCGGTCACCACCGCCACGGCGAAAAGGGCATACAACCTCTGGTACAAGCGGGGAGACAACAGGGCCAACCTTTAGAACAGGATGCCCCATTGTATCGCGCTGCCCGAACCGCTTTCGGGACGGGTGCCAGGGTTCGACGGGCCCCGGCCGGCAAAGGTCGCCACGGATCAGGCTTCTGGCAGCTGCAACCAGTCTGGCAACTTTCTCTGAGTTCTGGTTCGAGCCAGACGGCTAGTTCATTCCTGGCTGTGCGGCTTCATCCGGGCGAACAGCTATGATGCCTTCGAAGCGCCTGAAGCCGCGTGGGTTGTAGGTAAGCAGGCTCCTGATCCCGTGAACCTGCATCGCGGCGGCGATTCGCGCGTCGTGTACCTGAACTCCCTTCACCTCATAAGCCGCCAGCAGCTTGCGCCATTGGGCGTAGACTGCGGGCGTATCGTGAAGAACCGTCACAATTCTCTCGAGATCCGTCAAACGGCTATCGGCCTCGTGAGATGAAAGGCCAAGGCCGTTCCTGTCCGCCGGCCTTGTGCATGCATTCCAGAACTCAGCAACGTTCTGTGGCAAAACAAAGACCGGCTCGCCGCTGGCAAGAACGGCCTTGATGGCCTTCTTGGAAGCCTCATGCCAAATGTGGTGCGCTTGGACGCTGAAAATCAGAACGTTGGTGTCAACCAGGACTGCCACCGGCTAGCCCGCTTTTCTCACGGCATCTGATCGCAGCCCAAACTGACGCCGCGGACAAGCTCGAAATGACTCGTGCGGATCCTCCGCGGGTGTCTCGGTCAGAAATTTGCGGCAAAATGGCTGCCGCATACCGTCGCTCGGAGCACCCGAAGGGTGAAAATGGGCCGTCCATACGCGCTTCTCCGGTCCGCTGCAAAAATGCGGAATGAATAAGTCCGGTGTTTGCTTCACGCAGTTTTTTCAGCAGCGCAGGTTCGCGTGAACTTG
>Ga0194132_10004392_pt1 | contig 23981 bp, 15 predicted proteins | sample TA2KigOf80mmetaG_FD_148612 | JGI IMG/M metagenome (GOLD analysis project Ga0194132, IMG submission 148612) | Freshwater microbial communities from Lake Tanganyika, Tanzania - TA2015054 Kigoma Offshore 80m | ecosystem: Environmental > Aquatic > Freshwater > Lake | place: Tanzania: Lake... | reverse complement strand
AAGGTGGAAAAAAAATTAAGAAGATCGTAGTTGCAGCCTCATCGGAAGAACCCGTTTTCCCCTGTGGAATGTGTTTGCAGGTTATCCAAGAGTTTGGCTCTGATTGTGAAGTGATTGCAGTGAATAAGACGGGCAAAAAGATACAAAAAAACTTAATCCGAACTCTCTTTCCATTTGCCTTCGATCCTGAGAAACTAAACGGATGATATTAGCTAATAAGGGTCAATCCGTAGCTCCAGACATTTCTTTCATCGGAGGCACGGCCCTTACTCTCAATAAGACGAACGACATTATTGAAAACGCACAGATCGATATTCTCCATGGAAGAATCGTTTCTATCAAATCGGTTTCGAAACCAACTCAGCTCTTAGCTAAAAAAATTATTGATGCCAGCGGATGTCTAGTGATGCCCGGATTAATTAATGGCCACACGCATACCGGCATGACTCTATTACGAGGAATTGCAGATGATTTGCCCTTACACAATTGGTTAAACGATAAGATTTTTCCGCTTGAAAAAAAATGGGTTAGTAAAGACTTCGTTTATTTGGGAAATTTACTGGCCCAGTTGGAAATGATTCGTTCGGGGACCACTATTTTTAATGACATGTATTACTTTGAAGCGGCGGCAGCTCAGGCAGTTCAAGAAAGCGGACTCAGAGCTATTTGTGGTCAAACGTTAGTTGAAATTAGTGGAGTTGAAGATACCCAAAAGATTTTTGCTCAATTTGATCAATATTTAGAGGCCATAGCCCATTTCCCGAGAGTTTTACCTGCAATAGCTCCTCACTCCATTTATGGGGTAAGTGATCCTGTTTGGGAAAAAATCACACAATACGCAAGTGAGAGAAGTTTACGGGTCCATCTGCATCTCCAAGAAACCAAGAGTGAAGTTGAAGACTGTCAAAAGAAGCGAAACATGACCCCTACCGAATTTTTTGAAAAGGTTGGTTTATTCAGAAATAAAACGATTGTCGCTCATGCTGTCTGCATGGAAGAAAAGGATATCTCGATTTTAAGCAAGTACCAAGTGGGTGTAATTCACAATCCGGAGTCGAATCTTAAGTTAGGCAGTCTCATTGCTCCCGTTGTTAAAATGCGGGATGCTGGAGTGAGTATCGGGTTAGGAACCGATGGCACGGCAAGTAACAATAATTTGGACTTACTTGAAGAGGCCGATACAGCTTTAAAACTTCAAATTTTTCAGACTGGTGTTGGAAAGTTAAAGGCCTTGGATGTGGTTAGAATGTTAACTCTTGAGGGGGCCAAAGCGTTAAAGCTTGACCACGAGATCGGTTCTCTTGAGGTAGGAAAATCGGCAGATTTGATAGCGGTAAACACGGAATTCCCCCATGCGGTTCCTCTCTATGATCCTTTTTCCCATCTTGCTTATAGTGCCTCGGGTAGAGATGTTAAACACAGTGTCGTAGGTGGCTCTGTGTTGATGGAGAATGGCAAAGTATTGACTCTAGACGAAAAAGCTATTCTACAAGAAGCGAAGCAATGGGGACGCCGCATCGCTTCAGAGATTTCTTAAGAAACTTTTGAATAAAGTTTTGGGGAGCTCCGCAGATTGACTAATTTTGCTACGCAGAAGATAATTTAAATTGTAGTTGTTCTCATGCTTTTTATTGTGCCCATTTTGCAACTTGTTTGAACTTTTTACGGGGCCGTTATGGCACTTCATCCCCTCAATTATCAGAGCCAAACTTTAAGTTAGGAGAGACTTATGTCTTCATCAGCAATCGATATCAAAAGTTTCATTGCTAATCTTCAGGACCTAGATAAGTACGCTAAATACAATTGGGAGGGTAGCTTTCAACAGTATATCGAGATTGTTAAAGAGCGCCCGGAAGTGACTCGAAATGCTTTTCAAAGACTCTATGATCTCATCATCAGCTATGGCATTGATGAATATGTCGAATTTAAGAAGAAAATCGTAGCTTACAATTTTTTTAAGGACCCTTTTGATAACGGAAAAGATGCGGTCTTTGGTCTCGACGTTCACTTAATGAAGTTGGTGAATGTTTTAAAAGCGGCTGCGCAATCCTACGGGCCCGAGAAGAGGGTGATTCTTCTACATGGTCCGGTAGGGAGTTCCAAAAGCACTATTGCTCGACTCATGAAAAAAGGATTGGAATATTACTCAACGACAGATGAAGGAGCTTTGTACACCTTCAAATGGGTAGCAGGACCTGGAAAAATTCCGGAGAACATAATTGGCGTTACTGGAGAATTGAAATGCCCGATGCATGAAGAGCCTCTCAGGCTTATTCCCTATGAATTTCGCAAAAAATTTGCTGAAGAGATTAATCGAGGGCGCAAAGAAGGTCATCGAGTCACGATAGAAGGCGACTTAGACCCCTCATGTAACTTTATTTTTAACGAACTTCTTCATTTTTACAAAGGGGATTGGACTAAAGTGGTCGACCATATCAAAGTGGTGCGTATCATGTTGTCCGAGAAAGGCAGAGTCGGAATTGGAACTTTCCAACCTAAGGATGAAAAAAATCAGGACTCAACCGAACTCACTGGGGACATAAATTACAGAAAAATTGCTGAATATGGCTCTGATTCAGACCCTCGAGCTTTTAATTTTGATGGAGAGTTCAACATTGCGAACCGCGGGATCGTGGAATTTATAGAAGTTTTAAAGTTGGATGTCGCCTTTCTCTACGATCTTTTAGGTGCCTCTCAAGAACATAAAGTCAAACCCAAGAAATTCCCTCAGACCGATATCGATGAAGTGATCATTGGCCACACTAATGAACCCGAGTATCGGAAACTGCAAAATAATGAGTTCATGGAAGCTTTACGAGATCGAACGGTAAAAATCGACGTTCCTTACATTACCAAACTGATGGAAGAAGTGAAAATCTACAAAAAAGATTTCAACTCGAAGAGTATTAAAGGGAAACATATTGCTCCACACACTTTAGAAATGGCTTCCATGTGGGCGGTACTGACACGGCTTGAGATCCCCAAAAAGGCCAACTTAACACTTCTACAAAAACTAAAACTGTACAATGGAAAAACCCTTCCCGGTTTTACCGAAGACAATGTAAGAGAGCTCAGGAAAGAGGCTAATCGAGAGGGGATGGAGGGTATCTCTCCGCGATATATTCAAGATAAAATCTCTAACTCTCTTGTAAACACGCGCGAGGGAAATGTTTCTTGTCTGAACCCCTTTATGGTTCTTAACGAACTTGAGGGGGGGCTAAAAAATCATTCTCTTATTTCATCAGAAGACAAGAAAAAACATTATCGAGAATTATTATCTGTAGTGAAACAGGAGTACGAAGATATTGTAAAAAGTGAAGTCCAAAGAGCGATCTCTGCCGATGAAGAGGCGATGGCTCGTCTTTGTTCCAATTATATCGATAATGTTAAGGCCTACACTCAAAGAGAGAGAGTTAAGAATCGTTACACGGGACAGGACGAAGAACCTGATGAGCGTTTAATGCGTTCGATTGAAGAGAAGATCGATATTCCGGATAGTCGAAAAGATGATTTCCGAAGAGAGGTCATGAATTACATCGGAGCCTTGGCTTTGGAAGGTCGACAATTTGATTACAAAACTAATGAACGGCTCCACAAAGCCTTAGAACTTAAGCTTTTCGAGGATCAAAAAGACACTATTAAATTGACCAGTCTTGTTTCCAATATTGTGGATCAGAGTACTCAAGAGAAAATCGATATTGTTAAGGGGAGACTGATAAAAAATTATGGTTATTGCGAGATTTGCTCGACCGACATTTTAACTTATGTCGCTTCGATTTTTGCACGTGGCGATGTGAAGAGAAAATAAAGGAAATATTATCTAATGATGTCGGGCATCAAACGAGATCACCAAAGGTTCAAACAGATCGTTAAGGGAAAGATCAAACAGAACCTTAAAAAATATATTAGCCACGGTGAACTCATTGGTCGTCAAGGTAAGGACTACGTTAGTATCCCCATCCCCCAAATTGATCTTCCGCGGTTTAAATTTGGTCGTCGACAATCAGGTGGAGTGGGACAGGGGGACGGAGCTCCGGGAACGCCACTAGGGCCAGGGCAGTCGGAAGAGGGTTCTCAACAAGCGGGCAATGCTGGCGGAGAACATTACCTAGAAGTTGATGTGACGTTAGCTGAGCTAGCTCAAATGCTTGCTGAAGAACTAGAGCTCCCCAACATTCAACCCAAGGGATCTGGGGCCGTTCAGGCTCATAAGAATAAGTACTCCGGTATTCACACGGTGGGTCCAAATTCTTTACGGCATGTGAAGCGAACCTTTAAAGAGGCTCTCAAACGTCAAATTGTGACCGGACAATATAACTCAGAAGATCCGGTGATCATCCCAATTAAAAAAGACCATCGGTATCGCAGTTGGAAAAGTATTACAAAACCTGAGAATAACGCCGTCATTCTTTACATGATGGATGTTTCAGGAAGTATGGGCGATGAGCAAAAAGAAATCGTCAGAACCGAATCTTTTTGGATAGATACATGGATTCGGTCCCAATATAATGATGTGGAAATTAGATATATCATCCACGATGCAACTGCGCGAGAGGTCGATCAGCAGACTTTTTATCACACACGAGAGAGTGGGGGCACTCTCATTAGTTCCGCTTATCGGTTAGCTAATGAAATTATTGATAAAGATTTTCCGGTTTCAGAATGGAATATTTACGCTTTCCATTTTTCGGACGGCGACAATTGGTCAGGAGAAGACACCAAGTTGTGTGTTGATTTGTTACGACACGATCTTATGCCGAAACTCAATGCGTTTTGTTATGGTCAGGTCGAAAGTCGTTATGGCAGTGGACAGTTTATTAAAGATCTTCTTGATAATTTCAAAGAAGAGGAAAAGATGATTACCTCTAAAATCGAGAGTAAAGAAGCTATCTATCGATCTCTTAAAGAGTTCTTAGGGAAGGGAAAATGAGAAGAATCCTTCCACTGGAATTGCAGAAGGCTCACGCTGAAATTAAAGAAATAGCTCGAGGGTATGGGCTTGATACTTTTGAGACAGTCTTTGAACTTGTAGATTACGATGAAATTAATGAGATCGCTGCTACCGGAGGTTTCCCTACCCGGTACCCCCATTGGCGATTTGGGATGGATTATGACTATTTGAGTAAGTCCTACACATACGGCCTTCAAAAGATTTACGAGTTGGTGATAAATAATGACCCCTGTTATGCCTACCTTCAAACGGGAAATGAAATTGTAGATCAAAAACTCGTTATGGCTCATGTTTATGGTCATAACGACTTCTTTAAAAATAATATGTGGTTTTCAAAAACTAATCGAAAAATGCTCGATGAAATGGCTAACCACTCAACGCGAATTAGAGAATATCAGGATCGTTATGGAGTAGATACTGTCGAAAACTTTATCGACATTTGTTGTTCCATAGATAATTTAATCGATTTTTTTTCGGTTTTTGCTCAAAAGCCAGCTTCAACTAAGCAGGGTGGATTAGAGTTTAATTCAGATGAATTCTCTTTAGATTCCCAGGTGAAAAAGTTTGGTTCCAAGGATTATATGGATCGGTATGTTAATCCGAGGGACTATATTGAAGCACAAGAGAAAAAAAATAAAGAAGAATCGGAAAAGATGCGAAAGTTCCCTCCGGAACCTCAGCGCGATATCTTAAACTTCTTGATCCATTATGCTCCTCTTGAAAACTGGCAGCGAGAGATTTTATCAATTGTTCGTGAAGAGGCCTATTATTTCGCACCTCAAGGGCAAACAAAAATCATAAATGAAGGTTGGGCAAGTTATTGGCATTCCACGATCATGACTCAGCATGTGTTGAAAGATTCGGAAGTGATCGATTACGCTGATCACCATAGCGGGACGATGGGTTCAAGCCCGGGGCAAATCAATCCGTATAAAATCGGAATCGAGCTCTTGCGAGACATTGAAGACCGCTGGAACCGTGGAAAATTTGGAAAAGAATACGAAGAGTGTGACAGTTTAGAACATAAGAAAACATGGGACAAAAAGACAGGATTGGGAAGGCAAAAGATTTTTGAGGTTCGTAAACTTCACAACGATGTAACTTTTATCGATAGTTTTATGAATGAAGAGTTTTGTCATCGGCTTAAGCTTTTTACTTATGGTTTTAATCGAAGAACTGGGCAGTATGAAATTTTGGATAGGGACTGGAGAAAAGTGAAAAATCAGCTGCTTTTTTCTCTTACCAATTTTGGAAATCCAATTATTTGCGTTGAAGATGCCAACTTCGAAAATCGAGCCGAGCTTTTATTAACTCATCGACATGAGGGGGTAGATCTTGAATTTGAGAAGGCTTCTGAGACTCTAAGAAATCTTCAATTGCTTTGGAGGCGCCCAGTTCATATTGCAACCAAGTATAATAACCAACCTAAACTGCTCACCCACGATGGTAAGGAACTAAAAGAGAGAGATGCTTGACTCTCTTGTCAACTAGTACCGAAACGAGACCACACGAAAAAATAAGTAAATCCAAGGTGACGATTTAAATATAAGAGGTTAAAATTTTTGCTTTATGGAGATAGATTATGTCTAGCGAATCAGATTCAGCCATTGTGGGATGGGAAAACCATCACTTTTATAAAAATTGCCTCGATGTTATGAGAATAGCCGGTCAGCATATTGGCATGGATCCTAACGTTTATCAGAGATTGTCCAAACCTCGAAGGGTACTTTACGTTTCTATACCGGTTCGTATGGACGATGGTTCCATTAAGGTTTTTGATGGTTTTAGAGTGCATCACAACACGACTCTAGGTCCTGCCAAAGGGGGAATTCGATACCATCCGGAGGTCAATTTAGCTGAGACGTCTGCTCTTTCGATGTTAATGACTTTAAAAAACTCTTTAGTCAAACTTCCTTTAGGGGGCGCTAAAGGCGGAATACGTTGCGATCCCAATAAAATGTCTCGTAGAGAGAAGCAGAGTTTAACTCGTCGATATACTTCTGAAGTTTTCATGTTGATCGGTCCGGACAAGGACATTCCAGCTCCTGATATTGGTACCGATGCTCAGACCATGGCTTGGGTCATGGATACCTACAGCTCTCATTTAGGTTATGCCGTTCCAGGCGTCGTTACTGGAAAGCCAATCGAGATTGGTGGATCTCTAGGACGTGTAGATGCGACTGGAAGAGGGGTGGTTTATACCGTTGTTGAAGCTGCAAAACGGCTTAATATGGAAATAGGGGAAAGCACGACCGTTGCCGTTCAAGGCTTTGGGAACGTGGGCTATTACTCGGCTAAGATCATTAGCGGCTTAGGTTGCAAAGTTGTTGCGGTCAGTGATGTTTCGGGTGGTGTTTATAATAGCCGGGGATTAGATATTAATGCGGCGCGAACTTGGTTAAATGAACATCGCTCTTTTGATGGCTTCCCTGGAGGGGACAAAATCACTAATAATGAACTGTTGGAGCTTAAAGTAGATGTTTTAATTCCTGCCGCTTTAAGTGAACAGATCACAAAAGAGAATGCCGACCGAGTGAAGTGTCGAATTTTGGCTGAAGGGGCCAATGGGCCTACGACCATTGAAGCCAATGAGATTCTCAACGATAAAGGTATATTTACTATTCCTGACATCTTAGCCAATTCGGGGGGGGTTATTGTTTCCTATTTCGAATGGGTTCAAGGAATGCAAAGCTTTTTTTGGAGCGAGAAGGATGTTAACAATAAGTTATGGGAAATCATTTCACATGCATTTTCTCGAGTTTATGATTTTCATCAGGCTAAGAAAATCGACATGAGGCTATCGGCTTTTGCGGTCTCTATTGAGCACCTATCTAAAGCGATGTTGGCCCGAGGTTTCTTTCCGTAAAGAAATTACGATTGGGCCGGTTTCACCGGCCCGATTAAAAAAATAGAAATATTTAGATAGAGGAGGAGTGTATGACTCGAATCTTAGTCGGCAGCGTTTTAGTTTTTCTATTTAGCGTATCGTTTGCTTTAGGCCAAACTTCTATCAAATGCCCACAGGGCTCAACTCTCGAACATCGTAAAGACAAAGGAAAAGCGGTTCAAAGTTGTGTTAAGAAAGTTGATCAGTGTCCCGAAAACGACTTAGTCGATGTTCTTCCCAGCAGCTATGATCCCCAAGGGGGATGCCGAATTCCTCACGGACCTACCCATTACATTTATGCCGATGGAGGACAACTCATAATGAATTATGAGGAAGGGGTCTTTCAGGGCAAGTCAAAGGTTCTTAATCCAATGAAGGCTTTAATTCTAGAAGAGAATTATTCTCAAGGGCTCAGGGATGGAACACAAAAAAGCTTTTATCCAAAGGGTTCTAAAAAAACAGTGGAAAACTTTGTTGCCGGAGTGAAACACGGAGAACAATTAGCGTGGCATGAAAACGGCCAACTTGAAAAGAGGTCTTTTTACGATCAAGGGTCCCCTAAGGGAATATGGACTTCTTGGTATCCCAATGGGAACAAAAAATTTGAAGTAGCGTCCGGAAAATTTGGGTGGGAAGGGCTCTATAGAGAATGGTATTCCACTGGCCGTTTGCACCTGGCCGCTCAATATCTCAATGGTCAACTTGAAGGAACCTACACGATGTACTTTCCCAATGGAAAAAAACAATCGGAAAGAAGGTATTCCCAGGGGGTACTTGAGGGGGTTTTTGAGGAATGGGGACCTAAAGGAAATAAACTATGTGCGAGTCTATATCGTGAAGGGAAATTTCACGAGTGGGTTCAGAAGCCTAAAGAAGACAGCAGTGAGAGCAAGGAACAAAGCGAGAGAGAGCTTGCTTCTCAATCCTTACGAGCAGATTTCGATGGTAATGGTTATTTAGATCAAGTGAAGTACCTCGAAAACCCAAAAAGATCCCAAGTTCTACTACGATCTAAAGACAAAATAATTAGCGAGATTATTCTCTCAGAGCCGATGGTAGAACTTTACAGTTTGCGAGGACGAGAAGGGCAATTCGGAGAACCTGCCACCCCTCGGGACGGGCTTGTGGTTTGGGGAAAAGGAAAAGAGACAAAAGTCTATCTTTATAACTTTGATTCTGAAAAGTTTGAAATGACGACTTACATGTCGGATCTTGATATTTAAAAGGCTTTTTGAATATCAATCACCGCTTCTCTTCCCGCTCCTGTTGAGACTAAGTTAATTCGGGCGCCAGTAAAGTTTTCAATGAAGTGTAAATAATTTTGTAAATTCTTGGGAATGTCTTGAGGGTTTTTAACTTGAGTCAGATCCTCTTTCCAACCAGGTATAGGCTCATAAATTGGTTTAATTTTGGAAAGAATGGAAGTGTCAGCAGGAATCGTGTTGAGTATTTTCCCTTGATAATCGTAGGCTACACAGACTTTGAGCGCTTCAACTCCTGACAATACATCGGCTTTTGTAATGGCTAAGTTTTTAATTCCCGAAACTTGAAGTGCATATTTCACAGCTACGAGATCCAACCAACCGCATCGGCGAGGTCGTCCTGTAGTAGCACCATATTCTGAACCACTTTCCCTAAGCTGGTCCCCAAAAACATCATTGAGTTCCGTGGGAAAAGGGCCCTCTCCAACCCGTGTCGAGTAGGCTTTTATCACTCCTACAAAAAGGGTGTCTTTAGGAACTCTAGCCCCTAATCCAAGAGCTGCTTGTGAGGGCAGCGTTTGGGAAGAGGTCACATAAGGATAGGTTCCGTAATCGACATCAAGCAGAACCCCTTGAGCCCCCTCATAAAGTATCTTTTTATCATTCTCAATGGCTTCATAGAGTGTTGCAGAGACGTCTCTAACAAAGGGTTTTAGGCGTTTTGCGATGTCTCGATATTTCGCCATAAAACTTTCCATGGAGACGGGGTCGACTCCGTAATATTCTTTTAATAAAAAGTTTTTCTCAGCTAAGTTTTCTTTAAGCTTTTCCTCAAAAGCCGATTCATTATAAAGATCAGCGACTCGTAAACCTCTCCTTGAAGCTCTGTCTTCATAGGCAGGACCAATTCCTCGCTTGGTGGTTCCTATTTTTCCGGCTTTTTTGCTCTCTCTCGCCGCATCTAAATGTTTGTGATAATCGACAATTAAATGACATCGATCACTCAAAAATACTCGCTCTTCTAAATTTGAAATACCGGCTTTTCTTAAAACTTCAATCTCATGTAGAAAGTTTTCGGGATCCACAACTACTCCCGAACCAATCAAACATTTAGCGTGAGGATGGAGAACTCCGGAAGGAATTAAATGTAAGATGGTTTTTTTCCCATCCACAACTAACGTGTGGCCGGCGTTGTTACCCCCCTGAAATCGTGCGACTACATCGGCAGAAGAAGCGTAGTAATCGACGATTTTTCCTTTCCCCTCATCACCCCATTGGACTCCAATAATAACAACGGCTTGCGGCATTTTCGACTCCTTTTAAATTCTAATGGCTTTAACTGAAAGCATTCCCTTAACTTTGCTCAAAGCTTCCAAAGCTACTGTCGAAGGCTCCGAATCGATATTGATGAGAGCAATGGCTTCAGCCTTTTTAGGATTTCGGCCCAAATGCATTCGAGCGATGTTGACACCATGAGTTCCTAAGAGTGTTCCCATCGATCCTACTACCCCGGGTTGGTCGACATTCTTGGTGTAGAGCAGACACCCTGTAGGGATCGCATCAATATTAAAGTGATCCAACTGGATAATTCTGGGTTCCTCTTTTCCAAAAAGAGTTCCGGAACATGAGAAAGGCTCATCTCCACTTACAGTGAGTTCGACTAAGCTGTTGTAGTCGGTACACTCCTGCTCAAAGGATTCCTCGACTCGAATCCCTCTCTCTTTAAGTAGTTTTCTAGCGTTCACATAGTTAACGGTGGTAGACATCACCGGAGTGAGAAACCCTTTTAGAACCGAAAGCGTTAAAAGTTCTCTATTTAATGTAGAAACAGTGCCTTCATAGTGGACCTTGATCTTCTTGACATTTTTAGGTCCGGCTTGGGTTGCGAAAGAACCAAGTTTTTCACACAACTGCACATAGGGTTTTATCGCATTGAGTTGGTCTAAAGTAATATTAGGAACGTTGATGGCATTTTTTAAAACTCCCTGTTCCACATATAAACTGATCTGATCGGCCACTTCTAGACTGACCTGAATTTGCGCTTCATCGGTACTAGCTCCTAGATGAGGTGTTAGTACTAAATCGGTACATTTCAATAGCGGAGAGTCGGGGGGTAAAGGCTCGGTTTCAAAAACGTCCAATGCGGCTCCGGCTAAATGCTTATTAGCTAACATTTCAAGAAGTGCTTTTTCATCGACGATCCCACCTCGAGCGCAATTAATGAGATAAGCGCCTTTTTTCATTTTCTTGAGAGCAGATTCGTTGAGTAAGTGTTGAGTGGATTTGAGAAGTGGAACATGAATACTAATATAGTCTGAAGATTTTAAGAGGTCTTCAAATTCAACTAAATGAATTTTTTGTTTAGCTGCCGCCTCTGGACTGACATACGGGTCATGAGCAATGACTCTCATTCCTAATGCAAGTGCTCGCTCAGCAACTGTTCTTCCTATGTTTCCCAGTCCTAAAAGGCCTAGGGTTTTTCCGCGAAGTTCATTGCCCTGAAACTTTTTCTTCTCCCATTTTCCTGAGCGTAAAGTTGCATCGGCTTGGGGGATGTGTCTTGAGACTGCAAAAATCATCGCCAATGCATGTTCGGCTGTAGTGACGATATTGCCGGTGGGAGCATTCATGACCACTATCCCGTGGTCGGTGCAGGTTGGAACATCGACATTATCCAGACCAATGCCCGCTCTCAGCACGAGCTTTAAGTTTCTTGCTCGTTCAAGGAGGTCGCAATCCACTTGAGTTCTTGAGCGAACGATTAAAACATCGACTTGGGGTAACCTCTCTTTAAGCTCTGTTCGTTCAATGGTATCAAAAGCTAAAAGTTCAATTTTGGGATTAACTTTAAGGAGCGCTAATCCATCTTTCGCTAGGCCATCCGCTATCAATACGGTCATTTTATTTTGCATGGTTTCTGCTTTCTAAAAAGTATTGTGAAGCCGCAGCTACACCTCGCCCCAGCTCAACGTTGCCCCCCAAAGCTTTTAGGGTATTTTCAATGGCGCTTAATATCGTGAGCATATCGAGCTCATCATAGAATCCTAAGTGGGCGATTCGGAAAATTTTTCCTTTCCAAGCATCTTGACCACCTGCAATGGTCACGGCGAATTGATCTCGTAAATAGGAGACCACTTTTTTTCCTTCGGGAATCTCTTTAGGCACATGAACAGCTGTCGTTGAATTTGAGGGCGATGTCTGGGCAAAAAGCTCTAAACCCAAACCCTTGATGCCACGGCGAGTGGCTTCAGCAAGTCTTGCATGGTGTTTAAAAACGGGCTCGAGGCCTGTTTTTCTAAGTTGAGTTAAGACAACGTCTAACCCGCAGATAAGACTTACAGCCGGCGTCCAGGCGGTTTCTCCACCGAGCGCTGCTTTATCTTCTGCATTGAGATTGAAGTAAAAATTCGGAATGTTGGATCTTTGTCTTTGCTCGTGAGCTCTTTTCGAAAGTGCCAAGAAGGCCAAGCCCGGAGGTAACATTAAGGCCTTTTGGGAGCCACTGACGATAGCATCGAGTCCCCAAGCATCCATCGGTAAATCAACAACTCCAAGAGCGGTGATGGCGTCGACAATCACTAAAGCATCACTGTGCTTATGAACCGCTTGAGCAATTTCTTTAACCGGGTGATAAACTCCGGTAGAGGTCTCTGAGGCTTGAAAGAGAACCGCGCGAGTTTTAGGGTGGTCTTGCAATTGTTTTACGATCTCTTCTGGATTGACAGCGTGGCCCCAATCTACTTTGAGAGTGTGAACGGTTAATCCAAATTTGGCTGCTAGTTTTCCCCAGCGCTCTCCAAATTTTCCTCCGTCCACTACGATCACTTCATCCCCGGTTGCAAAGAGGTTGACGATAATAGTTTCCATGGCCCCTGTCCCGGAGCTTGAGAGAACGTAGGTGGGTTGTTCTGTCTGAAAGAGAAATTGAAGTCCAGACTTAACACGAGTGAGGATCTCGACAAACTCTTTGGTGCGATGGTGCAAGGGGGAGCGGGCCATCTCGGCTAAAACCAAATCGGGAACTGGCGTAGGTCCAGGGGCAAAAATTCGAAGCTTTTCAAAAAGAGGATGTGATTTCATTGTTTTATCTTTCTTGCTAAGAGACCCAGATGTGAAAAAGTGTGGTCCATGAATATTAGAATCTCGCAGAAGAGTAAGTGAGTAGTAAGGGACCGTCAAGAAAGAGGTTGTGATAGCATATATTCAAATAAAATCAATACCTTAAGTGTTTTTACTTGCTTTTGGCGGGTGTTTCCGTCATAATGCCGCATCTCGTTAATTTAACTGCTCACAATCAAACATTCATAGGGGGTTCTTGATGTTAGAAAAAGAAACGTCGGTGAATAATGTTGTGCCTTTCCGAACCAGAAAACCAAAAGCTCCAACTTTAGAAACTCTGATTCAAGAAGACCAAGAGGTCCGAGATTTTTTCAAGTTTGTTTACGAAAACGACCTTCGTTTAGCCGCTCTTGAGGCTTTAAAAGCCAGACTTTCGAAGTCTGTTTAATTTCCTTTTAATTTGAATCCGTTTTTGCATTTTCTTTCGCTGCCGTAGTTAAAGAAACTTTGTCGTTTCATCTATGGCAGCGAAGGAGGGTTTAATTAAAACACTTACACAAAAACGATAGAGAGACTAAAAACTGTTTAAGTATTTTACAGTTGTTACAACCGCAACCTTTCTCAAATCGCCTTCAGCCGTATTCTAGCCCTAATACCCTCCCTTTTTAGCTGGAACATCTATTGCACCCCAATTAGGAAAATCAGTTTGACTAACTAAAGGGTTATTTTGGGGCACCATGGGATTCACTAAAAAGCTGACATTTCTTCTGTTCGGGGTCTTTGTTTGTTTAAGTTCCTCCCTGAGCTTTTCCGCCCAGCGATCTGCGACCTGCTACGAAATATATCACAAGCTTCAAGTCCAACGAATCGGTGGAGTCGCAGGGAGAGAGAACACCTTTGCTGGAAGCTTCACTAGAATGGTTCGTGCCTTTGAAAAAGAAGGATTGTTTTACCGTGATATTGTGGAGTGGTTCGATAGGGCCGATAAAGCTTCAACACTCAAATTGATTCAGGCTCGGATCATCGGTGAGAGTCTTGGTACAAAGTCCAAAAAGCTTGAGGCGTGGCTAGCTAAGTACCCCGAAAAATACAAAACAGAAGGCATTGAACTTCCTAAAAATTGGGCTCAAATGAGCACAAAATCGAAAGCAGAATTTATCTTTGACAGAGAAAATCCTTTGGAGGCAATCAACTTAGAAGGAAACGAAGAGCTTTTTTTAGAACAAATTCTTAACTTTGACATCTTAAGACCGGCCGCTGGGACCCCAAAGTGGTTAACTGTAGGCGACGATGAAGGCTCCTACGAAGTAAGAAGTTCCTTAGGTGAAATCAACCGAACAATTTATCAGAAACAGCTCGAGCAAGTAGAGAAGCGTTTAGAAGGGAAGGTAGGGCATCAACATTTGATTCACGAATGGCCTAAAGATCGAGCGGCTCGTGAGCGTATTGCCCCTCAGTATATTGAATTGCTTGACGCGGGAACTTGGTATCTCTTTTGGCGACAAGCTAAAAGAAATCCGGATGAAGTGGAGAGTATTTTAACTCATCCTTACTTGGGACTTTACAACAGAGAATCGCTAAACCGGCTAGAAAAAGCGATGGCCGAAGGCAAATATGAAGACTTTAAAAATAAGTACCGAATGATTGGGGCTAGAAATGTTACTGGGCGACAAGGCATGCCCGATCAAACTGAAGGTCAACCTCTGGCCGATTTTGAACGTCGATCGGGAAATAAGGGAATCAAAAGAGATTTTATTGAAGATGTTATCGAGTCAAGGTTTACCTCTGGTGACTATTCAGGGCTAAGGGGAATTCATGATTATGAGTTTGATGCTTCGGCGCCTATGCGCGATTTGACAAGAAATTTACTCCCTGAAGCAGATATTCAAGCACTAGAAAAATTTGAGCAGGAGTTTAAGTGGTTAAAATACTCTGACCACACCAGGGCTTTCAATCATTTTAGAAATAAAATCGTGGCTCCACTCTTACCTTGGGAGAGTAGAATTCCAATCGACCACAAACTGCCGATTTTAGACCGTGCGAGAAAAAGATTTGCAGAAGGTTTAGCCGAAATCGGAAAAGAATATTTAGCAAGAAAGGAGAAAGTACGAGGGCCTCCAGAGTTAGGTGAACTTAATAAGGAGACTATGCAGAAAATAGAAAGGCTATCCTATCTCTTCTCAGAAAGAGTTAAGTTGGATGAAGATTTTGAAAGATATCTCACCCCCAAACCGAATAAACTTCCAGAAATTCTGGTAAATTCCACAGGGACCATCGATGTTAATAAAATTAATTTAGGCATTGAATATAGTTTTCGTTTTCCGGACCGCCCAAGGGGCAGAGGCCCGGCCCAGAAAGAAATTCGACAGGCCGCAGAGGCGTTATCCCAAGCTATGGGAGGAACCGAGGTTAAAGAAGAATCGGGCGAGGGTCACGGACACAATTTATCTATTAAATATTCATTTCAAGATAGCGAAGGAAGAAAATGGCGAGTCGAGTGGGATGGTGTGATGCGAACTTACGTCGACGGAAAAGCGGTTAACCCAAGAGCCGGCCACATCGAGATCCCATCGCCCAAGTGGACTCCACAGACAGCGGAAGAAATTGCTCAACTGTATCAAACGATGCGAGAGTTGGGTAAAAACCCAAAACGTGGTGCTGGTGGAGCCCATGTGAATGTCGATTTGGCGCCGTTAAAGGCTCTGCCCGAAAAAGAGGGGGCTAGAAAAATGGCGAACCTCTTAAACTACTTTGAATCGAATCGAGAAATGATTCAGTTTCTATGGCAACATCCTTTCCGAGTCAGGGCTGCATCACCGGTTCAACTGTCACAAACACTCATTGATAAGCTCAATAACTTTAGTGGTAACTGGGATGAACTCGGTAAGCTTCTGTATGAAGAAAAGTATTTTAATCCCTTTGAAACGCGAAAACCTTCTTATACTCAATTAAATGCTACGGCATTGATGGGTTCAGTTGTGCCATCGGAATATAACCGAACCATCGATATTAAAAATCCCAACGTACCCTGGGCTCCTGCTTTTGGTGGAAAGGGGACTGATCGAATTGAGTTTCGTTTATTTGATGCGCCAACTGACGAATACCTCGCGGCTCTTCAAGTGAAATATGTTCGAGCCATGCTCAACAGTGCGCTCAACCGGGACGGTGTAATTCGTCACAATTCGAAACACTCCCCCCAAGAGTTTGAAACTTGGAAGCAAGATCCTTCAAAGTTTTTAAGAGCCGCTAGAGAGCATTTACGGGAGCTTGGATTAGATCCCGAAGAGTTTAGACCTTTACTTGGACAAGCCCATTTTGGTCAGTCTGCAACTCCATCGACTAAGCCCCCCCTGGTAGAGTACCGTGAGTTCTTGCCTGCTCAGACCAAATAGGTTTGGCATTTAAGCTGCAGATATTATGAGCAAGTGGTTGTTGCACAAATAATCGGGGCTTTGCAAAACTAAGCAAAGCCCCGTCGCTTTATTATTTCTGAAAGAGAATCAATCGAATACTATCTAATCTGGGTTGGGTCGATTTGAGAGCAGTTAAACCTTTTTTAAGCTTAGTCTCAGCCGCTACAACTTCATCTTTCGATATCAAGGGATTAATTGTGCTTAAATGTTTTAAGCGATTAATCTCCTCAGCCATTCTGTTTTGGTACGTGCGCATTGCATGTTCAACGACAGGAGTTGAGTTTTTTGCAACGATTTTATTCGCCTTTTCCATAGATTGATTTAATCGTTGGCGTAATATCGGCATCAATTGCTCTACTAGAGTTGGATTGAGGGCTTGAAACGAAGCTCCTTCAAGGGCTTTTGAAGGGGAGACCGATTCTCCATCGACATTGATGTAAGTTTTAATTACTTGAATGGGGAGATCTCTTTCAATTTCAAAATGGGCCGGAGCCGTGGGTTGTATCACATGAATGAGTTCGAGTAACAACGGATCGGGGCTTTTAACTCCGCTGACTATACCGGCCGTAAACCGTCCTACATCGGCTTCTAGAATTAAACTTAAAGCTCCTTGAACGACAGGGTGTTCCCAAGTCAACAGAGCCAACTCTTCTTGAACTAAGGCTCTGGTCCTATCAAATGTTCCGCTTAACTCCCCCGAAGCAGTTAAACCGGGAAAACTTTCTACGAAGGTAAGCGAATGGGCGGCTAATTTAAAAGCTCCCGCACTATCGAGCTTATCCATTTCGACCCCAAAATAATTAAAGGCCTTCTCAAGGAACTGTTTTAGCTCCGTTTGTTTTTCGATGGATTGAATTTGCTCGGCGAGTTTGACTCCGCGTCCTCGACTAAAAGATGTGATATCGACTAAAAGATCGACCCCGTGCTTTTGTTCCTTGCGTTTTTGGTCTGCCCAATCTTTAGTGTTTTGTAACAGCGATTTTATTTTTTGTTCCCGAGTCTTGGAAGATGTTTCCGGATCTAAGTATGTTCTTAAAACCTCTTTAATCTCTTTTTGTAGATGAGCTTCAAGAACGGCTCCATTCCAAGGAGTTCTAAAGATATCAAGTCCGTCTTGATACCACCGCAACAACACCTCTTCGGGAGTTCCCTCAAAGAAGCTAACGTGAATTTGAATTCTGTCTTTTTGCCCAATTCGATCTAACCTTCCAATACGTTGCTCAAGAACATCAGGGTGTAAGGGCATGTCGAAAAGATAGAGATGATGACAAAATTGAAAATTTCTTCCCTCGCCACCGATCTCGCTGCACAAAAGAATCTGGGCCCCATCTTCATGAGCAAACCAAGCGGCTTGGCGATCTCGTTCTACTATTTCTAAGTTTTCATCGAAAATAGCGGAGCGAACTCCGGTATTGTTTCTAAGCCACTCCTGAAGCTCGCGAACCCGTTTGGGGCTTGAGCAAATTAAGAGAACTTTTTCTTTTTTTACTTCATCTAAAAAGGAGGCCAGAGCCGAGGCTTTGGCGTGGAACCATTCTGCTTTGGGAGCCTTGGTAGAATTGCTTTGGATTCCTGCGGATAAGCAGAGAAGCTCCGAATCAGCTACTTTTTTTGCTGCCAGGGAATCTAACCATGCTTTCCAGGCTTGAGGTGCTGTAACAGGATAACTGTGGAGTTCTCTTTCCGGAAAACCACGGATTCGACTTCGGCGGTTTCGAACCAGGACTCGGCCCGTTCCGTGGCGGTCGACTAAGCAATCCAAAAGGTCGTCCGCTGAGCCCCCTTCGGCAAAAGTTTCGATTTTCTTTTGAAGGTCTAAATCATTTTTAAAAAAATCTTTGAGCGTGCTGATAAATTTCTTATCGCGATTTTCTTCTTGAATCTGACGGGCAAAATTGGCCACTTGGGTGACTCGTTCATTTTGCTCCTTAAAGGCTAAAAGGGAAGGAAATCTGTCGGGATCGACTAAGTGTAAAAGACCGAACTGAGTTTCAAGCCCTTGACGTTGAGGAGTCGCAGTTAGTAAAAGTAGCCCGCGTGAGCGTTCACTGAGCAATCTTACAATTTCCCACTCAACGCTAGGCTCTTCCTCATTCCACTCAAGTCGGTGGGCCTCATCTACAATCAGAAGATCCCACTTTTCATTAGCCGCTTCTAAAAGGCGCTCTGAGTTTTCTGTTAAAAAGCTGAGGGAACACAATACCTTTTGATTCATGGAGAATGAAGACTTGCCCAAGGAAAGCATATCCTGCTCGCAACGCTCTTCATCTACTAAACTAAACATCTCTTGAAATCGTCGATACATTTCGGCTAACCATTGATGTTCCAGGGCTTCAGGAACCAATACAAGAACCCGATTTGCTCGTCCTAGAGCTCGTAGGGATGAAAAGATCAGCCCAGCTTCAATGGTTTTTCCAAGCCCTACCTCATCACATAAAAGAACTCTTGGGGTTTCTCTTCTAGCCAATTCTGAGGCAATACCCAATTGGTGAGGAAGAAGTGAGACTCTGGATCCGATGAGTCCGCGTGTGTCGGGATGTAAACTTTTTCCTCGCAGTTCCCAAGCTTGTTGTCTTAAGTCGGCAGTTTTTCCATGGCCCCAGTTACCTGAAAGAAAGCGAGAGAGAGGGGTGGTATCCTCCACCAAATGATCTAGTTCGTGCTCCCAAACTTTTCCTCCCTCTTCCGACTTATAGCGAAAAAGACCATCTTGTTCCTGAATCTCTGAAACAACGAGAACTTTACCCTCTTTGGTTTTTACTTTTTGTCCTGGATTTAAAACTAACCGACGTAAGGGGGCCACTTGTTGAGAATAACGCCTCTTAACTTGAGTCGCAGGGAAAGCGACTTCAATCAGACGAGCTCCCACTACTTCGATGACCGTTCCTAAGCCTAATTCCGGCTCGAACTCCGCTACCACTCTTTGACCCACGACCCACATTTTTATTGTCTCCTAGGGATTTTTTGCGCTCGAAAAGTTACCTTAACTAGATAAAAAGTCCAATCTAAATTTAAGTACCTGCTCCTTTTAAGTGATCTTTTTAAGAGGCTGGTCCGAACTAATTGTTCCGAAAATGCAAAGACTTATAAAGGACCAGGTTTATAAGATTTGATTAGTTTTCTTGGAGTTTCATTTGATAAATCATCCCATCGGCAAACGGCCAATAACCTGCGCATCGTGAACGAGCTTCATTGCCGTTTGAATCTCTTAATAAACCGACTCAAAGGGAGCGGGTATTAGATTAAGCCCTTTTAAAATCCAATAAAAACAAGTAATATTAAATACTTATAAGTATTTGCTTTGAGGTTTTAAGGTTTCTTGATAGACCCTGACCTGTTTTTGATGGGCCTTTAACAAGTCCTTAACAATTTTAAGGTAGTTTTAGGGGTAAGGCAAAAACGGTCTAAAAGGAGGGGGAATCCCTTGTTGAACCAACTTCGAAAAATTCGGCCCTTTAAAGAGCTATTAAACCAGTACGGCAATCACATGCATGCAGGGCGAGTTGAAAAGTTGTTTACTAGAAAAATCCCCGTCTTTTTTGAGAAAGGCTCTTACATTATTAAGACAATTGAGAGTCGAGCCGAGCTCAAAGAGGTCATGAAACTTCGCTATCAGGTTTTTCACAAGGAATATCGAAAGAAAAAGTTTCCTTTTGGTTTAGATGTCGAATCTTTGGATCCTGTGGCCGACCACTTGGTAATCATTGATAAAGAAACTCAGAAGATCGTGGGGACCTATCGTCTTATTTGTTCTGAATTTTCTAATGTTTTTTATTCGCAGAGCGAGTTCACTGTGCAAGGCTTTTTTGAACTACCTGGAGTTAAACTGGAGCTAAGTCGGGCTTGCATTCACCGAGACTATCGAAAAGGGGTAGTCATGAATTTATTGTGGCGCGGCTTAGTGAAATACATGAATGAAGTGAAGTCCAAATATTTATTTGGGTGTTCCAGCGTTAAAACTATGGATCCCAGAGAGGTCGCACTTGTAGTGGAGCATTTTCGTACTAGGGACGCTTTATTAACTTCTGTTGAGGCAAAGCCTCTTCCGATTTATGAAATGCCGCGGCTCACGGTAGTGCCCTCAGACGCTGCTGAGGCTATTTCAAAGCCGATTGAAGAGTTAATTCCAACTTTATTACAATCTTACCTAAAGGCAGGGGCTAAAGTGTCTTCAACTCCGGCGTTAGATCGAGATTTTCACTGTGTAGATTTCTTTACCGTTCTGGACATGGAGTCACTAACACAGCTTTACGAACGGCGTTACCGGCCTGATTGATAAAAAATGCTTTAAGGGCTCGGCTGACAAACTCGAATTAAAAAGTTATACTGAGTGTGTTGTTGTTTCTTGTCTGAAATTAACCCTTTAATCCTCAAAGATCGCCGTGAAATTAGTTAAACCTTTAGGTAATGAATTGAATATCAAACGTTATGTCGGCCTTCTTCCGGAGCTCGACGAACTCTTTGAGCTTATTGAGCTTGTAGGAAGTTGGGGAACCGTAAAGCTTCTAGGTGAAATAGAGCATTCGGATCATGTTTTTCCTCTAATTGGTATTGTTCTAGGCACTGAAGATAAAACGGTACCTACTTTTAGTCTCTTTTCCGGAGTTCATGGTCTTGAACGCATTGGAAGCCAAGTGAGTTTAGCCTACCTGAGAACATTTCTGAACTTGCTTCAGTGGGATAAAAGCACCCAAGACGTTTTAAAAAGAAATCGGTTAGTTCTTTTACCGGTAATTAATCCGGTCGGAATGTTTTTGAAAAGGCGTTCTAACGGTCAAGGTGTGGACCTTATGAGAAACGCTCCGGTAAAAGCCGAAAAATTACACCCCTTGTCTCTTTATGGAGGGCACAGAATATCCTCAAAGTTGCCTTGGTATCAGGGGCCATTCAATGCGCCGATGGAATATGAAGCTCAGATCCTGTGTCGGTTTGTTAGAGAAGAGGTGTTTGAATCTAAGGTTGCTATCAGCGTAGATGTTCATTCCGGCTATGGAGCGAGAGACAGGTTTTGGTTTCCCTACGCTAAAACTAGAAATCCTTTTAAGCATTTGGCTGAGGTTTTTGCTTTAAAGAGCATGCTTGATAAAACTTACCCTAATCATATTTATAAAATCGAACCCCAATCTCGGCAATATGTGACCCATGGGGATCTGTGGGACTATCTTTATGATCAGCACCAGAGTTTAGAAGGGAATAGATTGTTTTTGCCTTTTTGTTTAGAGATGGGGTCTTGGCTTTGGGTAAGAAAAAATTTTCGACAAATGTTTTCTATCTTGGGAGTGTTTAACCCCATCACACGTCATCGACTACAAAGAACCCTTCGTCGTCATATACACCTTTTTGATTTTCTCTTTCGTGCAATTCAGTCTCCAGGTCATTGGGCCGAAATTCCTCCTAATGAAAAAATAATCTTAAGGAAGCAAGCCATCGATTTTTGGTATGACGACTAGTTCTCCCACTTATTGGTTTTTTATCAGAGGATTGATGCGAGAATCTGCTCATTGGGAGGATTTTCCTTCGAAGTTTGAACTAGCTTTTCCTAATCATAAAGTGGTGATGCTGGATCTTCCGGGAAGCGGCAAAAACTGGAAAATGAATTGCCCCCTGACCGTTGCGGAAATGGTCGAATCAATTAGAGTTCAAGTAAAAGACCACCTGAAAAGTGAGCGTCAACTTTCCGGAAAAACTCCCCATTGTTTCGTTTTAGCGATTTCGTTGGGGGGAATGGTGGCTCTTGAGTGGATTCAGAGATTTTCAAATGAACTTAACGGCGGAGTTTTTATCAATATCAGTCTTTCTGGGATTAATCCCTTTTATCAGCGCCTAAAGCCCAGAGCTTGGATCCCTTTACTGAATATCGTCCTAACCCGAGATGTTCAGAAAAGAGAAAAAAAAGTTTTGGAACTTACGACCTCTCATTTTACCATTGGAGAAAAGAGCCTTAAACAGCGGGTAATGGCCTACCAGAATCATCCGGCGACAAAAATTAACTTTGTAAGACAGTTAGTTGCGGCGTATCGATTTCGACCCAAGTTATCTCAAAAGACTCCTCCTATACTTCTTTTGAATAGTTTAGGAGATCGATTGGTAGATTCTGCTTGCTCCTCAACCCTTCAGTCAAAGTTGAATTGGGAATTAAAAACTCACCCTACAGCTAATCATGATCTTCCTCTTGAAGACCCGCAATGGGTGATTTCTCGAATTCAAGATTGGATCAAAAAACAAAAACTTTAATTTAGTTTTAAAGATTCAATGATCAATAGACTTAGGGAAATAAAAGCCAAAGCCACCTGCATTTTGGGAAGTTCTCTTCTTCGACCAGCAAGCATATACATGACAAAATGAGAGATAAAACCCCAGAGAATCCCTTGAGTGATCGAGAAGGTAAGCGGGATGAGAACAATGGTTAGATACGCCGGGATACTATCTTCTAACCGTTCCAATTTGAGTTCGTGAACTGTTCGAAACATTAACCCGCCAACAATAATAAGCACTGGGGCTGTTGCATAAGTAGGGACGATAGCTGCTAAGGGACTTAGAAACAGACAAGGAAGAAAACACAGAGCCGTAAAGATAGATGTAAGCCCAGTTCTTCCTCCAACTTCAATTCCTGCAGAACTTTCAATATAAGCTGTTCCTGAGGAGGTTCCCAAAAGCCCCGCACTCATAGTTGCAATAGCATCTACAATGAGCCCCTGCTTGAGGTTCTTAGGATCCCCATTTTCATCTTTTAAATTAGAAGCGTGCGCAACTCCGATGAATGTCGAAATAGAGTCGAACAAATCGGTAAAAAGAATCGATATGATTGCGGGAAGTAAAGACAGTTTCAAAGGGGAGATAACATCTAATTTAAAAAACACTGTAGAAAAGTTGGGCCATTTCAGAATTTCTTTAGGAGGTTGAATGAACCCGAAACTAAGGGCCAACAGAGTCACAACTAAAATACCCGCTAGGAAAGCAAATGGGTTTTTCTTTCGAAGTAGATAAAGATTAAGTCCCATTCCCAAAAAACTAAGAAGAACAAATTTATTTATAGTTCCAACTTTAACGAAAGTAACGGGATCGCTTACGACAAGCCCTGTATTTTTTAATCCGATAAAAGATAAGAAAATTCCGATTCCTGCAGCTGAGGCGACCCTTAAGTTGTGAGGGATGGCTTGGGCAATGCGTTCGCGGACCGGAGTGACCGAGATTAAAATAAAAAACACACCTGCCCAGAAGATTATTCCTAAAGCTGTCGCAAATGGGATTTTTTGGCCTAAGATGAGGGAGTAAGCAAAGAAGGCGTTAATTCCCATTCCCGGAGCCACGGCAAACGGTAACTTTGCATAGAGCCCCATGAGAAGCGTCATTGAAAAAGATAGAAGAACAGTGGCCGTTAAAACCCCCTCGAAACTCATTCCGGTTCCTTCAGTTGAAAGAATAGCCGGATTCACAAAGATGATATAGGCCATCGTAAAAAAGGTAGT
>Ga0194132_10004391_pt1 | contig 23991 bp, 26 predicted proteins | sample TA2KigOf80mmetaG_FD_148612 | JGI IMG/M metagenome (GOLD analysis project Ga0194132, IMG submission 148612) | Freshwater microbial communities from Lake Tanganyika, Tanzania - TA2015054 Kigoma Offshore 80m | ecosystem: Environmental > Aquatic > Freshwater > Lake | place: Tanzania: Lake... | reverse complement strand
AATCTCTTCGTTCACCCAGCGCGATTGGGCGGCCGCTGGAGAGCAGATGACAATCAGGTAGCGCGAGGCGCGCAACGCCTCACGGATCGTCGCCCCTAGGTCGGCCGAGGTCGGCAGTTCCTCGCGGTCGCGGAAGATCGGAAACAGCCGCCGAGGCACCGAACCGTCGCGCGAGGTGCGCCCGACCAAACGCCGTGGCACGCGATAGCGCTCGATAGCGCGGTGCAACCACGTGGCCCAAGCTTCGTCTTTGTGGCTGTAGCTGATGAACGCGCGGTACTTGAAGCTGTCGGTCATGCGATGCATGCCCCCAGGGGCAAGAACAGCGTAGTCCGTTTCGCGAATCAGGTCGCCTGACGCGCCGCCGATTGCCCGGCCAATCGCCCGAGCACGAGCGCGGTCAGGAGGCCGTTGCCCGGCAAATAGCCGCGACACCCCGGACCGGAAATCCCACAAGCCGCACCGCCACCCGCGTACAGGTTGGGAAGCGGAACTCCGTTCTCGCCGAGCACGCGGGCGTCGGCGTCGACGACCAGCCCACCCTGGGTGTGATAGTAGGCGGCGACGACCCGGATGCCATGAAACGGGGGACGCATCCGCTGATCGCGCGCAAAACGACGACCGAACCGATCGGCCTCGCCACGGGCGCCCAGATGCTCGGTCTCCTCGATCGCCGCCCGCAGTGGTGGTGCCGGAAGGCCGAGTTTGGCTGCGAGTTCGTCGATGCTGGCCGCGTGCTTGATGGCACCGAGTTCGTCGGCAACTTTGGTGCGCTTGCGCGTCATCGCGACGTCGTACTGCGCTTGGCCATAAATCACGTAGGCGACTCGCCCAGGCTGGCGCAGCACCTGCAAGCCGGCAGGCGACGGACTATCGGCCTCGTCGTAGAACCGCTCTCCCAGCGCGTTCACCTGGATTCCGCCGGCGACGATGCCTTCGAAGTGCAGCGAAATACGATGCGGATCGGCAAGTGCCGGAAAGCCCTGATAGGCGTCCATGTGGCGGACGGCGGCGCCAAGCGCACGTCCCCAAACGACCGCGTCGCCGCGATTGTGTTCCCATCCGTAGTACACCGCCTCGGCGATTTCCGGCATGTAGCGGCGCACCATGTCGATGTTGCCGCCGAACCCCGAGGTGGCGAGAACCAAGGCCCGGCAGGCCACGTCCTCCCGGGTCCCGTCCGGACGCACGAAGCGTGCACCGGCGACGTGACCATCGGCGTGGGCAAACAGATGCGTGGCGTGTGCGTCGGTCAGGATCGTCACCCCGGACCGTTCGGCCACCGTCGCGAGGTGGCGCATCAAGTCATCACCAGCGCCACCCGGAATGCGATGTAGGCGCGAGCGCGAATGACCGAGCGCTTCCCAGTTGGGCGCAAATTCGAGCGGCAAACCAAACGTGTTCGCCAGCCACTCGAGAGTCGGGGCCCCTTGTTCCGCACAGACACGCGTCACGACCGGATCGGCCTGGCCCGCCGTGAGCGCCATGATGTCCTCGTACATGCGCTCCGGGCTGTCCTCGACGCCCGCCGCCTTCTGGAGCGCGCTGCCGGGGCCGGGGATCAACCCGCTCGACATCGAGGTGTTGCCGAGAGGAACCGGGTGGCGTTCCAGCACAACGACATCGGCGCCAGCCGCACGCGCGGCAAGGGCAGCGGTCAGGCCGGTTCCTCCGCCGCCAGCGATGACGACGGGCGCCGTCGTGCCGAAACGCGCCTCGCCGATCGGGAGCACGTTCATGGCGTCGGCCGACGCCTCATTTGACCGGCGAATCGGGCCAGGTTTGGCGCGGCGGATTCTTGATCTCGACCACGGTGCAGTCTTCGAACGCCTCGGAGTGGTGCATGACACCCGGTGGGTGGTGCCAAGCGTCGCCGGCGTTGGCGATGAACGTACGATCACCGATCGTCACGCTCATCCGTCCCTTGGCGAGATAGAGGATCGAATCGTGGTCGGGATGACTGTGCGGCGGCGGCTTGTGACCCTTGCCCTGCTTGATCTCGATCATCAGCACGCCGTCGGTAACCATCATCGTCTTGAGGGTGACGGGCGCGGCCGGTCGTCGGGTGTCGGTCTTGGCCTCGGCGTTGGTGACGAACACCTTGCCGAGCGGCCTCAGGGGGTCGCTCGAGTACATCGTTTTCTCCGTGGTCTGCGGGGCCCTCGAACGAGGGCCCCGCCCGGTATCAATTGCTCAACGCCAACTCGTGGAAGTTGAAAATCCTATTGACGCTCTTGAAGCCCTGCACGCGCTTGGCGACCCCGGTGAAGTCGACCTGTTCGAACAGCATCAGGGCGGGCGAATCCTCGCGCATCATCGCCATGACCTGGTGCAAGAGCTTGCGCCGCTTTTCGACATCGAACTCGCCGTCGACCGCATCGAGAATCGGCATGACCTCGCGGTTGCAGTAGTGCGGCGGGTTCTTGCGGCACGATTGGAAGAACGCCACACGGCTCGCGTCCATCTCCGGACCGAAGCCGAGTGCCAGGCCGAACGATGGCCCTTCCCAGGTCGTGGCCAGGAATTTGCGCAACCAATCCGCCTGCACGACGTTCTTGAGTTCGAGTTTGACGCCGACCTTGGCGAGGTCCTGCGTGACCTGGCCCCAGATATCGAAGAAGTCACGGACCTCGCCGGCGATCGTGAACCCGCTGGCATAACCCGCCTCGGTCAGCAGCTGTTTGGCCTTCGCCGGATCATACGGCCAGGGTTGCAAGGATTTGTCGTAGCCGAACGCCCCGGGGACCGTGAACTGCGTGTTGAGCGTCCATGCACCACCCATCAACGCCTTGTTGATGGCGTCCTTGTTGACCGCGTAGTTGAGCGCATGGCGTACACGCTTGTCCTTGAGCATCGTGTTGTCGACGCCCTGCTTGACGTTCTCGAGCACGTAGGCGAGTTGCATGAGCGCCGGAGCCGCAGCCTTGTCGATCCTGTGGCCGCCGCGCTCGATTGCCGGGATTTCATCGGCGTTGGCTTGGATCATGACATCGATCTGGCCTGAGAGCAGCGCCTGCAGACGCGCGGCTTGTTCGGCCAAGCGGAGAATCTCCAATTTTGCGACCTTGGGCGGCCGCCAGGAATCGCGCGCCGCCTCCATGCGCACGACCTCGTTGGTCCATGCCGTTACCCGGAAAGCGCCGGTGCCGATCGGGTTGGTCACGAATTTTTCGGGGCCCTGTTCGGCCCAGGCCTTCTCGGGCACGAGATAGAGCCCGGCCATCAAATTGGCGAAGATCGGGCGCGGCGTCGTGGTCTTGAACTCGAGTTCGAGCGGCCCGACGGCCTCGACCCCGGCGATGAAGTTCATCTGCTGGGCTGCGACCGAGGTCTTTCCAGTGTCGGTCTTGAACCAGGCGAAGGCGTCGGTGACGGTCTTCGCCGAGACGACCTCACCGTTGTGGAACTTGACGTTCGGACGCAGCGTGACACGCCAGGTGCGCGGGTCGACGTTGCGCCAGGTCGTGGCGAGCAGAGGTGTGGGTGCGCCCTCGGCATTGATGAACGTGAGCGCATCGAACATAGCGGGCCAGATGTAGACCTGCGGCACACCGGCCGAGACGGTCGAATAAGCGTTGCCGCGGCCCGGCGGGAAGTCCCAGTTTCCGATGCGCAAGGTGTCTGCTGGTTGTGCGATCGCCGTGGATGCCGAGATCGCCAGCGCGCCTGCCATCAGAGCGCGGCACGCGCCCTCCGCCAACCAACCATCTGGTCCCCCAAAGTTCGAAACGACGACGACCCGAGCCCCGCTTGACGCGAGATGGAATGTCGCCATCAATGACACTCGCGACTCTAGAAGAAAGGTGCCGCCGTGACAAACGCCGCCTCCCTCACCTCGGCCGAGGTCCGACGACGACTCGATCATCCGGTGATCGATGCCGACGGTCATCTCGTCGAATGTCCACCGGTGCTGATCGACTTTCTCAAACAGGTCGGCGGCCAACGCATGGCCGATCGTTGGGTGCAGCGCATGCGCGACGGCGCCTGGGGCGAGTGGACGAAGCTTTCACCGGCCGAGCGCAAGGACCGCGGCATCATTCGCCATCCCTTCTGGAATGTGACGTCGAACGCCAAGGATCGGGCAACGGCGATGCTTCCGAGTCTCTTACGCGAGCGGTTGGATGAGTTCGGGATCGACTTCCAGGTGCTTTACCCCTCGGTCGGCATTCCGTTCATTTCCGGCTCGATCGATCCCGAGTTGCGCCAGGTGATGTGCCGTGCGCTCAACACGATGTACGCCGAGTTGTTCCGCGACCACAGGGACCGTTTCGCGCCGGCCGCGACGATCCCGACGCATACGCCGCAGGAGGCTCTGGCCGAGATCGACTACGCCATCGGCAAGCTCGGCCTCAAGGCCGCGATGATCGCGGGCACCGTGCAACGACCACTGAAAGCCGTGGCCAAGGCCATGCCCGAGTACGCCGCCCACGCCTATTGGGTCGATCCGCTAGCGCTCGACGGCGAGTACGACTACGACCCGGTGTGGCAGCGATTCCTCGACGTCGGCGTCGTGCCGGCAACTCACAACAACGGGACGGGTTGGGGCACGCGACGCTCGACCACGAACTACGTCTACAACCACGTCGGCCATTTTGCGGCCTCCGCGGAGGGGTTCGCGAAGGCTCTCGTCCTGGGCGGGGTGACCAAGCGTTTTCCGACCCTCAAGTTCGGCCTGCTTGAGGGCGGCGTCGGCTGGGCGGCCAGTCTCTACAATGATCTGTGCGAGCACTTCGAGAAGCGCAGCGTGCCGGCGCTTCGCGCCAACCTCAACCCGTTCGCCGTCGACTTTGCCGCCGTGCGTCGGTACGTCGAGAAATACGGCTCGGAGCATTTCCGCCGCCATGCCGCCACCATCGAACAGGGATGGGACAGCGCATTGCAGACGCCCAATGGCCATGAGCCGGAGCCGAGCGATGATTTCGGGGCAAGCGGCGTCCGTCGGACGCGCGACCTCGCCAAGATTTTTTCCGAGAACTTCTACGTCGGCTGCGAGGCCGACGACCGCATGACGGCGGTCGCCTTCAACGACCGGCTGCACCACCATGGGATCAAGCTGCGGGCGATGCTGGGGTCGGACATCGGCCACTGGGACGTGACCGATATGACGCACGTGATTGCCGAGGCATGGGGACTCGTCGAAGACGAACTCCTGTCGGCCGAGGACTTTCGCGCCTTCGTGTGCGGCAACGTCGCTCAACTGCACGGCGGCATGAACCGCGACTTCTTCAAAGGCACCGTGGTCGAGAATGCCGCCGCAACCATCCTTGCCGCCCCGCGCCAAGCGGTGGCGTAGGTTCAAGCAACCGCTTGCAAGCCCTGCTTCGCAACCAGAGTCCGTAACTTGAGCGATGCGCCCCGGGGTTTTTTCTCGCCGCGCTGCCACGGACTGACTGCCCTGTGGATGCGCGAGCACCCAACGACGCGCGGTCGGTCTAGCCCGCCATCTTGACGATCTCGTCCTCGCCGTAACCCAGCTCGACCAGCACCTCGCGGGTGTGTTCGCCGAGCTTGGGGACGTCGCGACGCAGCGGCAGCCGCGCGCCATTCATTTCGACCGGCAGACCGGGCAGCGCCGTTTTGACGCCGTTCTCCGGGTTGGTGTGGGTCATGAGCGCGCCCGAAGCCAACAGGTGCGGGTCGGTGAAAAGATCGCCGGGCCGCGTAATCGGCGCGAACGGCAATCCGATTCGTTCGCAGCGCGCGAGAAACTCCGCCTTGGTGAAAGCGCCCACGACGGATTGCACGATCGGCACCAGCGTCGGACGTGCCGCCACGCGCTGATTGTTGGTCGCGAGCGAGGCGTCCATCATCAGGTCGGGACGCTCGAAGGCCTCACAGAACATCTTCCACTGCGTGTCGGTGACGACGCCCAGGAACACCTTGTCCTGATCCTTGGTGTCGAACACGTCGTAAATCGCCCACGGCGAGAGGCGATTGGGCATCGGCGCCGGCGCCTGCCCGGTGACCGCCTGCTGGGCCATGTGCTGAGCGACGAGCAAGGTGCAGTTTTCGAACAATGCCGATTTGACGAGTTGGCCGCGTCCGGTTTCGCGACGCTCGTAGAGCGCCGCCATGATGGCGATCGCCGCGAACATGCCGCCCATGATGTCGTTGACCGAGGAGCCGGCCCGCAGCGGCCGGCCTTCGGGGCCGGTCATGTAGGCGAGGCCGCCCATCATCTGAACGACCTCGTCCAGGGCCGGCCGGCGCTCGTAGGGGCCGGCGAGAAAACCCTTGAGTGAGGCGTAGATGATCCTCGGGTTGAGCGCCCTCACGGCCTCGTAGCCGAGGCCCAGTCGCTCCATCGCGCCGGAGCGGAAGTTCTCGGTCACGACATCGGCCGAGGCCACGAGTTTTTGGGCCGCTGCCAGACCTTCGGGCGACTTGAGATCGAGCACGACCGAGCGCTTGTTGCGGTTGAAGGTCATGAAAAAGCCGGCCCCTGCCCCGGTCAGGCGCCGTGTGTTGTCGCCCTTGGGCGCAGGCTCGACTTTGATCACGTCGGCGCCGAGATCACCCAACACCATGCCGCAGGTCGGGCCCATGATCATGTGGACGAACTCGACCACGCGAATGCCGTGAAGCGGAAGTTTCGCATTCATGATCGGGCGGCCATCGGAAAATTCTTGGGAAAGCCGGCGGCCGGCAGGTAGCCGTAGAGCGGCTCTTGGGGCAACGCCTCGCTCAGCAGGCGCCGCGCCTCGACCAGCTTGGCGAGGTCGACGCCGGTCGCGACCCCCATGCTCTCGAACATGTAGACGAGATCTTCGGTGACGACGTTGCCCGTGGCCCCCGGCGCGTAGGGGCAGCCGCCGAGACCCGCCTGCGACGAATCGAAGGCGCGAATGCCCTCTGCGAACGCCGCGAGCGCGTTGGCGAGTCCGAGGCCGTAGGTGTTGTGGAGATGCACGCCGGTGAGGCGTTCGCCAGCCACCGCCCGCACCTTGCGGGTCAGGCGCTTGACCTGCGTCGGGTTGGCCATGCCGGTGGTGTCGGCGAGACTGAGTTCGTCGGCGCCAGCGGCCAGCACCGCCTCGGCCAGTCGCACGACGGCCGATTCGTCGACCGCTCCTTCGATGGTGCAGCCGAAGGCCGTCGACAACCCGACCTCGATCACGGGGCGTGACGAGGCCGCATCCCGCCGCACGCACGACTGCCGAATCTCCTCGACCATCGCCTCGGGCGGCTTGCGCACGTTGGCGAGGCTATGCGAACGACTGACGGAGAGCGGCATGGTCACCTTGTGAACGCCCGCGGCGATCGCGCGTTCAGTGCCCCGCGCATTGGGAGCGAGTGCTGCGACCAAGAGGCCCGACAGCGTTCGCGCGAAGGCGACCACCGCCTCGGTGTCGGCCAGTTGCGGCAGCAACTTGGCGGGCACGAACGAGCCAACCTCGATCTCGCGCAGGCCCGCCGCGTGCAATGCCGCGATCCAGGCGCATTTCTGCGCCGTCGGCATCGTCGCCTTGACCGACTGCAGCCCGTCGCGCGGGCCCACTTCGCTGATGCTGATGCGTTCCACGAGCGGCTGACTAGCACTCGGGCCACCGGGGCGCCAGACCGATTCCGCCGTCGTCCGCGGGGCGAGCCGGTCTATTGGTTCAGGACGGCCTCGGGGAAGAACGCCCGGAAAGCAAAGCCAAAATCGACGCTATAGGGCACATCGACCAACCCCGTGGCCTGCCGGCGCTGCACCACGACGGTTCCCACGTCGCGGCCCCGGGCGATTGTCCCGGTGTCGAGCGCCGAGTTCTGCCCCGCCTGCCAGGAAAGGATCAGCCCGTCGGAGGTTTCGATCCGGCCCGCCTAGCGAACCTTGTCCAGCGTCCAGGCGGCCACCGGCCGCCCCTCCTCGCGCACGACGACGATGCGAGCGAGGGCTGCCACGTCCTTGGGGAGTTCCCCGGTGAATAGGGGGTATGGCCGATCGCGACCGTCATAAGCCTCGTAGGGGTTGGTTCCGTAGGGGCGACGCGGCGGATCGGGCGGCACCAGGACGCGGGCCGAAGCGGGCGCCCGCGCGCGGAATGCGGCCCACGACTCGAGCCGGCTCGCGACGATCTCGAGACGCTTTCCTGTCATCTCGCCGACGATGCCTTCGCCCACGAACTGCTGCCACCAACTCTCGGTCTGGCGGTCGTACATGACGAGATCGGAGTTGCGCAGTTTCCCCGTCGTGCCGAAGTCGAGAGTTCGCCCGTCGACCACACGCTTGAACACGAGCCCGGTGTTGCATAGCGGACAGTACGTTACGGCGACCGGTATCGCTGCAACCGTGTCGTTGACGATCTCGTGCCACATCAGGATGCGCAGCGGGTAGGCACGCACGTCGCCGGCGATGGCGATGCTCAGCACCGGCTCGGTCGGCGCCAGCGTCCCGTGGCTTCCCGCCGCCTCGAAACGGGGCGAGTCGATCGACGGAATGCCGTCCTTGGGCGGCCCACCGGACAAAATGTCCTCAAACGCGACGGCGTACCGCGTGAAGTCGGTGCGCGGCCACTCGCCGCGCCAGTGCGACGGCTGCGCGGCCAGGGGCCCCGCCAGCAGCGTCAGTCCCAGGATCAGCGACCAGAGCTTCCACATCGAGAGACCTCTTACCACTGGTTCGCACTCCGGCGGGAAAAGGTTTCATCGGGACTCGGGCACCGGGCGGAGTCCGCGGGCATCCTGCTCGATCCGGCTCCGCAGGCCGACCACGATTTCCGCATCCGGGTAGCGCTGCGTCAACGCGGCGACCAGCTTCCCGGCATTGGGCGAGCGCTCGTAGACCCAGAGCGCTCGAGCCACATACGAGCCCGAACACGTCATCAATTTTTGCCAAGCGGCGAAGAAGGTCATTGGGCATGCGGCCCCATGAACGAGATGACGCAGCGGGTTCGGCCAGCTGCGCACGAGAGACCGACGCCGCATCGGCCGGTTCTGACGAGTTGCAGGAGTCTGGCGTGGGATTTGATACACATCAAGGCCGGCGACCCGCACCGGTTCCAGCGTTCGAGCATGAATCCGAATCCCGACGTCACCGGCTTCTACGATCCGGCCACCAACACCGTCAGCTACGTCGTCGCCGACCCGGCGACCAAGCACGGCGCCATCATCGACTCGGTGCTCGACTACGACCCCAAGGCCGCCCGGACCAGCACCGCCTCGGCCGATGCCCTGATCGCCCATGTTCATCGGGCCGGCCTCACCATCGATTGGCATCTCGAAACCCACGCCCACGCCGACCACCTGTCGGCGGCGCCTTACCTCAAGGCGAAGCTCGGTGGCCAGATCGCGATCGGCGAGTACATCACCGCGGTCCAGGTCACGTTCAAACGCGTCTTCGACCTCGAGGATTCCTTCGCGACCGATGGACGTCAGTTCGATCATCTGTTCGCCGAAGGGGAACGCTTCGCGATCGGCGGCATCGAAGCCCAGGTGATGCACACACCGGGGCATACGCCCGCATGCGTGACCTACGTCGTCGGTGATGCCGCCTTCGTCGGCGACACGCTGTTCATGCCCGACTACGGCACGGCGCGCTGCGATTTTCCCGGCGGCGACGCACGCCTGCTGTACCGCTCGATCCGCCGGGTGCTCGACCTGCCCCGCGAAACTCGGCTTTTCCTGTGTCATGACTACCCGCCGGCGACGCGCGAACCGACGTGGCAGACGACGGTCGCCGCCGAGCGCTCCGAGAACATCCACGTCAAGGACGGCATCAGCGAAGAGGCCTTCGTGTCCATGCGGCGTGCGCGGGACAAGACCTTGGCCATGCCGGCGCTCATCATCCCGGCGGTGCAGGTCAACATTCGCGCCGGACAATTGCCGGCACCGGCCGCGAACGGCACGCGTTACCTGAGAATCCCGTTGAACCTGCTTTGACCCACGGAGGCCGACGATGACGTCGCTCTTCATCCTCAACGACCCGCCCTACGGGACGGAGCGTACCTACAACGGTCTACGCCTGGCGCTGGCTCTGCTCAAAGGCGACGCCGACGACGAGGTTATGGTGTTCCTGATGGCAGACGCCGTGGTGGCGGCTCGCCGGCACGGCGATCCCCGTGATCCTCGCGCTCGCCTATTTCGGCCTGATCCTTGCCTTCTGGACACGGGCCGAGGGTGGGTTCGACAGCCTCGGCGCCGTGATGCGTTTCTTCGAGCAGCCGGAAATCGCGCTCGCAGGTTGGCTTCACTACCTCGCCTTCGACCTGCTGATCGGCGCTTGGCAGGTCCGCATAGCCCAAGGTGAAAGGCTTTCGTTCGTGCTCGTCCTCCCCTGCCTCGCGCTCACATTCCTGTTCGGCCCGATCGGCTATCTCGTGTTCCTGGCCGTGCGAACGGCGCGCAGCATCACGCGCACTGCGCACGCCTTTCCCGCATCCCTTCGAGGATCTCCATGACCATCCAAGCCACGCTCGACCACCCCGCTTCTGGTCGCCGTTTGCTGCTCGAGGCGTTTCGCGACGAGCCCCGGTTCGCCAGCGCGACGCTGCTGCTCGTCCTCGCGATAATTCCGACGCTGTTCGCGATGGCGCTCGATGGGCGCACGCTCAACGGCGTCAGCGTGTGGAGCAAGCCGCTCAAATTCGAAGTCGCACTCGCCGTCTATTTCGGCACACTCGCCTGGTTTGCGCGCTGGGTATCCCCCGAGGCCAGAGCTTCGCGTGGGTATCGTCTGTTCTCGGGGATCGTCGTTTCTTGTGTCACGGCCGAGATGCTGTGGATCGTCGGCGCGGCCGCCTTCGGTGTCGCCTCGCACTTCAACGTGGCCTCGCCGTTGATGGCGGCGCTCTACGGCCTCATGGGGCTGTTCGCGGTCACCCTCACATCGGCCGCACCGCTGTACGGCGTCCTCATCCATCGCCATCGCGGCAACGGACTGAACCCGACCCTCCGGCTCGCCCTGACGACCGGATTGGGCCTCACGTTCGTGCTGACCGTCCTCGTGGCCGGCTTCATGGCGAGCGGCCAGAGCCACCTCATCGGCGGCAATGGCTCCGATGCCGAAGGCCTGGCGTTCATGGGTTGGGCGCGCGACGGCGGCGACTTGCGGGTGGCGCATTTCTTCGCGAGCCACGCCATGCACGTGATCCCAGCCTTCGGCCTGTTGGTCGCCATGCTCGGCATCAAACACGGGCGAGCGGCCGTCGCCGCATTCAGCGCCGCATTCATCGCCTTCGTGGTCTACGTGTTTGCCGAAGCGCTGCTGGGGCAGCCGTTCCTGGCGGTCGTGGGTTAGAACGAGTCCGCGGAATTGCGGCCCACGCCGCGAAAGATCATCGCCGGTTCGAGGTCGACTGGAAGGTCCGACGAAAGCCGCGCGAGAATTCCCGCCATGCGGGCCCATTGCCGCGCGGCGCTGTCGCGATCGCGGTCGGTCTCGATCCTCACGTTCAAGCTGACCGCGAGCCGTTCGACCTCGTCCGGTGACAGCCGCGGTGAGGCCCTCGCAGGTCGCTTGGGCGCCACATCCAAAGAGCGCGGCTCGCACGGAGGAACTCGCGGGGTGGCGGCGGTCTCGTGCTCTGCCGCCCGGGCGATCGACAGAATCGTGGCTTCATCACCATAGCGGCCGACGAGTTGCAGTCCGACGGGCAGACCCGTGGCAGAGAATCCGGTCGGCAAAGCCAGCGCCGGGTGCCCCGACAGACTGAACGCGGCCATGGCCGACTCCGACGTGAAGTCGGCAACGGCGGATGCATCATCCAGGGCCGGAGCGGGCCGCATCGCTCCCGCACACACGAGCGCGTCGCACTCGGCCAACACCGCGTCGATCGCCGCCGCCATCTGCCGCCGCCAGCGCTGGGCGCGAACGTAGGCCTCGGCCGGAATCAGCGCGCCGGCCATGAACTTGTCGAATAGCGCCGGCCCCATGAGCTGGCGGCGCTCTCGGAAGTCTCTGAGGTAAATGCCCAAACACTCGCTGTTGTTCACGACCCGCATGCAGTCGACCGCGTTCTGCTGGGAAAACGGTAGCGTCACATCGATGAGTTGCGCGCCGAGGCTGCTCAGCATGGACAGGGTACGGTCGAACGCCGCGACCACCTCGGCATCGGCTCCCACGTCATCCTCATGGAACCGGCGCACCACGCCGAGGCGGAGACCCTTGACCGGCCGAAACATCCGGAGATCGTCGAGCGTCGTCGCGAGGCTCGCAGGATCGGCGGGGTCGAAACCGGCGATCGCCCGGAGCACCAGTGCCGCATCTTCGGCCGAGCGCGCGAGCGGCCCGACGTGGTCGAGCGAGTAGCAGTTTGGCAGCATGCCGGCGCGGCTCACTCGTCCATAGGTGGCCTTGAGGCCGACAACGCCGCAGGCCGCGGCTGGCAGACGAATCGAGCCGCCGGTGTCGGCACCGATGGCAAACATCGCCGTACCACCCGCCACGGCCGCCCCCGATCCGGTGCTCGAACCGCCGGTGAAACACGCCGTGTCCCATGGGTTGCGCGCCGGCGGAAACGGCAGCGCCGCCAGGTCGGCGCCGGTGCCCGTGCCGTATTCGTAGGTGTGCAGCTTGCCGAGCAGAACGGCGCCTGCTTCCCGGAGACGCCGCTGCACCGTCGCATCGGTGGCTGGCCGCACATCGAGACGCAGCCGGGAATTGGCCGTGGTCGCGAACCCGACGGCGTCGATCGTGTCCTTGAGGCCATAACAAATCCCATGGAGCGGTCCGCGGTAACGACCGGCCATGATCTCGGCTTCGGCCCGTCGCGCCGCATCACGTGCCCGCTCGGCATCGGTCGCTGTGTAACTGTGAATCTGGGGCTCGACCGCATCGAGGCGCTGCAGGTGGGCCGCCACGAGTTCGACCGGCGAAAGCTTGCGCGCGGCGATCAGGTTCGCCGCCTCGGCGAGCGTCAGGAAACACAGATCTCGCATCAACGGCCGGTGACGGTCGCGCGGTAGGCGCGGGCCACCTCGCTCGCGCTCGCCCACCGCACACCGGGAGTCGCCGCCAGACGTTCAAGCGCGCGCTCGAAGTAGACGAAGCGATGGGCCTTGCCTGAGAGCCAGGGATGGACGTGGAGCCCGAAGTAGCGGCCGGCAATCTGCCCCTCTTCGCACAGTGTCTTGAGGGCTTCATGGACGAGATCGGGATAACGGGCCGAGGCTACGCGGCGACTCCACAACATGTGCACATCGTCCCACTCGGCCTGGATCGGAATCGACACGAGCGGCCGCCCCAGAGTCATCAGGTAGGGCTGATCGTCATTCGGCCAATCCATCAGGTAGTCGAGCCCAGCCTCGGCCAACAGGTAGGGCGTGTGCGTCGACTCGCCGAAGTCCTGCCCCACCCAGCCGACCGGCCGGCACCCGGTGACACCTTCGAGCGTGTCGAGCGATTCGGCGATCACCGCCCGTTCCTCGGCTTCGCTCATGGTCGAGTTGATCATGCGGGTCGCATGCGTTCCATGCGCCGCGATCTCGTAGCCGCGCTCCAGGAACTCTTCGAGCAGCGCCGGATAGCGCTCACACGCCGCCGTGTTGGTCGCCACCGTAACCGGCAACCGGAGGCGATCCAGGAGCGCCAGGATGCGGAACACGCCCACGCGTGCGCCGTACTCCCGCCACGTATACGGTCGATAGGCAGGATACAGATCGGAGATCGGGTCCCCTTGGCGTGCGTCGCGGACCGCCCCCTTGGGCGGATCGAGCTCGGTGTATTCGAAGTGGAGGACGACGTTGGCCGCGACGCGCTCACCGTTCGGCCAACGCAACGCCGGCCGCGTCCCGATCGGCGTGTACGGATAGAGCCCGTGGTCCATGCCGCGCCTCGGCGTCGTCATCGGCGGCCCTCCCGTCGGGCACGACGTTCGGCAACGGTCGCGTGCTCGCGTTCAAGATGCTTCAGCGTCTCGTCGAGGTGATGCGCGATGTACCAGTCGGCGATCTCCTCCCCTGTCGCCTTCCACACCCCGGGATGACTCGTGACATACGCCAGCGCCCGATCGAGATGCTTGATGCGGTGCGGCAGCCCCATGATGTAGGGGTGGAGCGCGATACACATCACGCGCCCCGAGTGCTCGGCGTCGCGATAGAGGCAGTCGAAATGATCGCAGATCATCTGCGCGAACTCCGCGCCCTCGACCGTCGTGCGGTACATCATGGCGTCGTTGACGTCCATTTCGTAGGGCACGGTTAGGAGTGTGCCGTGTTTGGTCTTCATCGGCGTCGGCTGATCGTCGTGGTACCAGTCGGCGTAGTACTTGATGCCGGCCTCGGCCACGAGGTCGGGCGTGTTCTCGGTGAAGCTCGCCGCCGGCGAGAACCACCCCGGCAGCGCCCGCCCAGTGAGGTGCTTCCACAGCGCGACGCATTCCTGGATCGCGGCGCGTTCCCGCTCGACCGAGTAGTCCCAGTGATAGCGCGTGTTGTAGAGGCCATGGCACAACACATCCCAGCGCCGCGCCTCGCACGCCGCCATGATCTCGGGGTAGTGCACGTAGACCGAGAGGTTGAGCGACATGGTGCAGCGGATGGCATGCTTGTCCATCACCTCCATCATGCGCCACAGCCCGACGCGGTTGCCGTAGTCGCGCCCGCCATAGCCGAGGACGTCGGGATGTGGCATGCGCGGCCAGGCGTCGCGCACCTGTGGGTCGGGCAGGTATTCGTAGTGCTCGATGTTCGGCACCACCCAGAGCGCGATGCGGGCATCGTTCGGCCACGTGATCCGGGGCCTGGTGATGATCGGCGAATAGACAAGTCGGTCGGGTTCCACGATCGGGCCTCCCCGCCCCATCAATAGCCGAGGCCGGGGCCCCTCGTCGCGGGCCGCGTCAATCGACCCATTCGAGACCGAGGTCGCGGGCCATCTGTCGCCCACCCCGCAGGTCGAAGATCGTGCCCTTGGTGGCCTGGAGTTTCGCGATGTTGGCCTCGATGCGTTGCGATTCGGTGATCGCCTGAGCCAGGCGCTCGGACAGCTCTTCACGCGGGATGACGCACACCCCATCGAGCGCCCCGACAATGAGATCGCCCGGGCAGACCTTCGCGCCACCGCACACGACCTCGACGTTGATTGAGCCCGGCGGCACCGGAGCGGGCGGATGCAACGTGGCGCCGCGACAGAAGACGGGCACGCTGCGCTCGAGAATCGAGTCCGCGTCGATCACCAGGCCGTCGACCACGACGCCCTCGCAGCCGACGTTTTGCGCCGACAGCGTGAGCCCACCGCCCCACGTGTAACCCGAACTATCGCCGCCAGCGGCAATCACGATGACGTCCCCGGGTCGGACGACACCGGTCGCCACCACGGCCAGCATCGGATTGGCCGTACCCGCCGCCACGGTGACCGCCGGCCCGACGATCCGGACCGCGCTCCCGCCCAATGGCTTGATCGCCATGTCCATGAGTCGATCCCGTGGCAGCGACTTGACGATCTGATCCAGTCGGGCGCAGCGGAATTCCGCGACTACGTCGGGAGAGGGGCGCGCGATTTTGGCGAAGACTTTGGCCATGGGTCGCTCCGTTTTGCGGGCCATCGTAGCGCGCTCTAGGCCTGCCGCGGTCCCCAGAGAATGATCGCAGCGCCCACCAGACAAATGGCACCGCCCAGCACGTCCCATCGATCCGGCGTCCGCGATTCGATGAGCCACAACCAGAGCACCGAGGCGACGATATAGACGCCGCCATAGGCTGCGTACGTGCGCCCCGCGAAACCACCGTCCACGCGCGTGAGCAAAACGGCGAACACGATCAGGCTAAGGGTACCCGGTAGCAGCCACCACGCCGAGCGATCCAGGCGAAGCCAGGCCCAGAACGCAAAGCAGCCGGCGATCTCCGCCACCGCCGCGGCGGCGTAGAAAAAGCTGGAGGTCACCGACCGCCCCTCCGATCGAGGATCGCCTCGGCCCCGCTCCAAAGCTCGCGCACCAAGTCGGCAGCGGGCGCCACCCGCCCCAACGCCGCCGATTGCCCGGCCCATGCTTGCATGCGATCCAGGTCGTTCGTCTTGTTCGCCTGATCGCGCATGGCCTGGGTGAGGGCGCGCTGAACCGGATAAGGGGCGGGGCTCGGTGCAGAGGCGTCAGCCGCGGCCCTGACGTAGGCGGTCGCAATGCCCCGCCCGGCCCGCCCGGAGAAGGCCCTTGTTACCATCGTGTCCTCCGGTGCCGCCTGCGCGAGGGCGCTAACCCAGGCCGGTGCGAGCTTCGCCTCCGGACAGCGCAGAAACGCGGTACCGATCTGCACGGCCACGGCACCGAGGATCAGCGCGGCGGCCACGCCGCGAGCGTCGGCGATTCCACCCGTCGCGATGACAGGGACGCGAACGGCATCGACGACCGCGGGCAAGAGCGCGAAGAGGCCAACCATGCGGGCTTCGGCACGTGCTGCCTGAAACGCCCCGCGATGGCCACCCGCCTCCATTCCCTGGGCAACGATGGCGTCGGCCCCAGCGGCCTCCGCAGCTTTTGCTTCGGCTACGGTTGTGACGTTGGCGAACCAGCGAATGCCACGCTCTTTCATGCGGGCGACAAAGGCCGGCGGGTAGAGCCCCATGATCGAGGAGATGATGGTCGGCGCGGCGGCGAGCATCGCTTCGCATTGCGCCGCAAAGTCGGGCGGGCGGGCATCGCCCGCTTCGGGTGCAACGGGCGGACCCCAACGACCGAGGAACGCACGAACCGACTCTTCGTGAAGTGCGTCGCGCACCGGCGGTGGGTCGGGAATCCACAGGTTCATCTGGAACGCACCGTTGCTCGTGGCGCGCACCTCGGCCGCCCACGCCTGGATCGCGGCGGGCGCCATCAGCAGCGCGCCGCACGCCCCTAGCCCACCGGCATTGGCCACCGCGCTCGACAGCGACGGTGGACACGAACCGGCCATCGGCGCCAGCAGTATCGGTACGCGCAGCCCGTGGTGCGCAGCGAACGCTCGCGCCCGATCGAGGACCGCGTGCCCGGGACTCAACGCCGCCTCACGCTTTGCGGAAAGCGTTGATCGCCGTCACCAGCGCCGGCGTTCCTCCGAACAGATAGGCGACCTCGACCGCCTCGTTGATCTCGGCCTCGCTGGCCCCGCTCGCCCGTGCGCGGTTGGCGATGTTCATCACCCCGTCGGGGTGCGAGGTGATGCAATCGACGATCATGGTCATCAGGTGCTTGTACTTCGCCGGAATCGCACCATCGGCCATGATGCGTTCGCGTTGCTCCATGTAGGACGCGACGAACGTCGGATCACGTTCCTGGAGCGGCTTGATCCACGGGGGCAATGGCGCCTGGGCCATGAGGTTCTCCTGCGGTTGCGGAAACGCAAGGGTACGGGCCGCGGCCACCGAGCAGCAAGGTGCCGCCCCGCTCCTGGGGTTGCAGGTCGTCGGCCGACAGGCCAGTCTCGCGCCATGGAGTCGATCCTCGTTTTACCGCGGCCAGCGCCCAAGGGGCCCTAGGTGTCGCGCGGCCTTTGGCGGGTCCTCGGGCTCCTCGCCGTCGTCTGTGGCGCGGCCGGGGTGGTGCTACCGCTTGTACCGACCACGCCGTTCCTGCTTCTCGCCGCCTTCGCCTTCGCGCGCTCCTCGCCCCGCCTCGAAGCCTGGTTGCTCCATCACCGGGTCTTCGCACCGATGATCCACGACTGGCGGCGATACGGCGCCATTCCCCGGGTGGCCAAGATCTCGGCCGTGGCCTTGATGGCGGCCACCCTTGGCGGCAGCATCCTCCTCGGCCTCGCCTGGTGGATCGTGGTGGTCCACACCGTTGTCCTCATCGGCGTCGCCACCTTCGTCTTGAGCCGGCCGAGCAGCCCGAGCCACGATGCGCAACGGCTCTGATTGCGCGCCGAAGGCACCTCGCAAACCCTGAAGCGGTTCCTAGGATCACACCGCCATGCCCGACCCGACTGAGCGACCCGCGATCGAGGCCCTGTTGCCCCGGGAGACGGCCCTCGCCTGCGAGGCGGCAGGAACGACAAAGGCCGGCCGCGACGCGATCGCGCTTCTCGTGTTGGGCGTGCTGGCCGGCGCGTTTATCGCGCTCGGCGCCGTGTTCATGACGGTCGTGCTCACCGGTGCCGAGACGATGCCCTGGGGCCTGACACGCCTGTTCGCGGGAGTCGCATTTTCGCTCGGCATGATTCTCGTGATCGCCGGTGGCGCCGAGTTGTTTACCGGCGACTCGCTCATGATCGTCGCCTGCGCCAGCCGCCGTATCACGGTGCCCGCGTTGTTGCGCGCCTGGCTCCTGGTCTATATCGGCAACATCGGCGGCGCGCTGGGTACGGCGGCCCTCGTATTCCTCGCCGCGCACTACGGCGTCGCCGGTGGAGCCTTCGGCCGAACGGCCCTCGGCGTGGCGACGGCCAAGGCCGCCCTTCCGACTCTGCCGCTCTTCTTCCTCGCCCTGCTGTGCAACGTGCTCGTCTGTCTCGCGGTGTGGATGTCCTTCGGCGCGCGCAGCCTCGTCGACAAGGTGGTCGTGATCGTGCCGCCGATCGCCGCGTTCGTCGCCGCGGGGTTCGAACACTCGATCGCCAACCTCTTCTTGTTGCCCTACGCGCTGGCGATCAAAGTCTGGGCGCCGGGCACGTTCTGGACGGCGATCGCGAGTTCGCCCGAGGCTTTCGCCGCGCTCACCCTGGAAAACACGGTCCACAACATCGTCGTCGCCACGATCGGCAACCTGATCGGGGGCAGCCTTCTGGTCGGCGCGATCTATTGGTTCGTCTACCTGCGCCGATCAGGCTGAGCCGGTCAGGCAACGGAATGGTGCCGCTCGTGCCACGCCTGCCGAAGAATTTGGGCGGACGACGACAGGAAGAGACCGGCCATCGCCGCAGCAACGATCAGGTCGGGCCAGGGTGAGCCCGTGAGAGCGACGCCTACAGCGGCCGCCATGACCGCGACGTTGCCGATGGCGTCGTCCGGGAGCACAACCACACGGAGCGCACATTGGCGTCCCCCTCGCGAAAACGCATCAACACGAGCACACTCGCGAGGTTGGCCACCAGCGCCAACGCGCCCACACCACCCATGACCGTCGCGTCGGGCAGCCCCAGGACCAACACCTGATAGAGGGTGCCGCCGAACACCCAGGCGCCAATGACCGCGAGGCTTGCGCCCTTGATGATCGCCACGTTGGCGCGCACCCGGAGCGAGGATCCGATGGCCCAGAGGCTGATGCCGTAGGTCGCCGTATCGGCGAGAAAGTCGAGGGCATCGGCCTGCAGCGCCTGCGATCCCGCCACAGCGCCCGCCGTCATCTCGACGACGAACATCGTGGCGTTGAGCGCGATCACGATCCAAAGCGCCCGACGAAACGATGGTGTCGCCCCGTCGAATTTCACGTCGTGGTGGTGACAACGGTCGGCGGACATGACGGGCCTCGATTTTCGCCTCGGGGCTTCATATCTACGATCTACAGGAACTGTAGGTTCAAGGAGGAAAAACATGGCCTCCGCCCTCACGATCGGCCGGGTGGCCGCGGCCGCCGCCTGCAAGGTGCAGACGATCCGCTATTACGAGCAAATCGGGCTTCTGCCTCGGCCGGCGCGCTCGGCCGGCAACCAGCGCCTCTATGGGCGCACGGATATCGATCGGCTCAACTTCATCCGTCACGCGCGCGCGTTGGGCTTCGCGCTCGATGCGATCCGCGACCTCCTCAGCCTCGCAGATCGTCCCGACCAGTCGTGCGCCGCGGCGGACGCCATCGCGCGCACCCAGCTGGTGCAGGTCGCGGCGCGTCTGAAGCGACTGCGGGCGTTGAAGCGAGAACTCGAGCGCATGGTCGAACAATGCCGGCGCGGCGAGATCGCCGACTGCCGCGTGATCGAAGTGCTGAGCGACCACGCACATTGCCGCAGTGACCATGGCGCGCGCCCGAGCGAGGGGTAGAGCGCAAGGATGGCCGCGCGCAATTGAGCCCCTTGCCGCACGACCTCGGCGCCTGGTTTCCCTGGGTTTTTGGCACCTCGCCGGCCGGGGGCTAGAGTCCACACCATTCCGACCGCTCCAGGGGGAGCCATGACCGACCAACAGCAGCACCACGCCGTTTATCCCGTTCCGACGCACGACGAACTCGCGCGCCAACGCTTCGTCATCAATCTCCAGGGCCATTGCTTCGAGGGCCTGCAGGCCGGCCACCGCACCGTCTACGACCAAGTTGTGCGTCCGGCGTTCGAACGCCAACACCATCGCGCGCCGACCAATCGCGGCGAAGTGCGCAAGGCCATGGAGCGCCATCCGTTCCATCAGACCTGGAGCGCTCTGCGCCGCACCGCTCAGGAGATGATGTGGGACTCGGCGCAGGCGAGCGTCGATCGCCAGGCGGGTGCCTTGATCGCGAAAGCGCGACAAGTCCGCGACAGCAATCGCAAGAAGGGATCGCTGCGACTCGATCCGAGCGTCGAAGCCCCACGTTACCTGACGGCCGTCGACATTCACGTCATGCCCGGCAACTATCACACCGAATACGAGCCCGACGACGTCTACCAGGCGGCGGTGTTCGACCGTGGCTCCTACATGTTGAACCGCGGCAAGCGCGGGCCCTTGCACGATTCGCTCGGCAAGGACGTAATGGCGTTCGTCCGCAAGCACTATCCCCGCCTCGAGCCCAAACGCATCCTCGATATGGGTTGTTCGATCGGCGCGAGCGGCATCCCCGTGGCCGAGGCCTTCCCCGACGCCGAGTTCCACGGCATCGATGTGGCGGCGCCGCTGCTGCGCTACGGCCACGCCCGAGCCGAATCGCTCGGCGTCGCGGTGCACTTCTCGCAACAGGCCGCCGAACATACGGATTTCGCAGACGAGAGCTTCGATCTCATCTTCTCGTGCCTCCTGATGCACGAGACCTCGGGCAGTTCGCTCCGCCAGTACATGAAAGAGATTCACCGGCTCCTCAAGCCGGGTGGGATCACGGTCCACATCGAAGGGCCGTTCATGCATTGGGCCGACAAGACGCCGTTCGAACAGTTCATCGGCAACTGGGGCACGCACTACAACGCCGAGCCGTTCTGCTCGGCCTTGGGCGACACCGATTTCCCCGAGGTCCTGTCGAAGCTCGGCTTCCCGAAACAGCACGTTCGCCTCGAACGCTCCGACAGCGGCTTCGGTCACGTCCTGGGAGCACAGAAGTAGCGCAAGACGGTGAGCGGCGGCGCGCAACACGCCACTGCTCACCGGGTCAGCAGCTCGTTCACTCCGAGGACGATCAGCGCCACCCCGGCAATGGCGCCGAGAGCGCCCGAGACGCGTTCCAGCAACGCGGGCCGCGTCGCCAAGATTTGCGCCAGTCGCTGACGGGCGACGATCGCTAGGATCGCCACCGCCGCCAAGGTCGTCGCCACGCCCAGCACCATCGTCCCGGCGAACACGAGCCCGGCCTCGGGAACGCCTCGCCCGACGGCAAAGGTCATGACGAACAGGGTGAGCGGACACGGCACCAGCCCGGCGATGAGGCCCACGAGAAGGCCGGTCCGCGCGTCGTGCCGATGCGTGTTCCGCCGGAGCGCCTGCCACAACATCCAAGCCCCGATCACCGCCAGCAACCCGCGACTGAGGTCTTCGAGCCATGGCGCCCGCCCGACGCTTCCCAGCGCCGCCGACACGAGGGAAACCGATAGCAGTACGAGGGCGACCGCCGAGGCGATGTGCGTGACCGACAGGACCAGCGACACGGCGAGGCCGCGCCGCCAATGTCGAGGGCGCGAAGCTGATCTATCGCGTCTTCAAGTACGACCAGATCTCGAAGCGGGGGTAGGACCGGCTGAGATCCCGCTCTGCCGTCTCGGGTCGGTCGGCACGAACCGAGACGGCAGGTTCACCGGTGGACAAACGTCGGAGCGCCGAGCGCTTTGTGCCCGAGCGACAATCGGCGAATCGCGACGGGCGGGTGTCAGGTCCCGGCACGAGCGATGATCGGCGGCCACGACCGGCCCTGCGGCAAGCCGTCGATGACCGCGGCGGTCGCTGCGTCGGCGGGAAAAAACGTTTCGATTCGGATGTCGCGAAGCGTTATGTCGAAAGGCGTCCCGAGGGTCGTGATCGTCGAAAAGAATGCGCACTCGCCCATAGGCAGGCGCAGGCGAAGCGTCAGCAGCGGGTCGTGTCCAGTCCCGACCGTCGGCTCGAGCTGCTGCACGCCGGGCAGCGCGCGCAGTTCGCCTAGCAAGGCCTCTGCTGGCGATCCAGCGTCTGCCTCCGCGGCCAAGCGCGCCAGCAAACAGGGGGCGAGCGCCTCGAAATTGGCAACCAACGGTCGCAAAGCGTGTGGGTCGAAGACGAGGCGCATCAGATTGACCGGCTCGTCGAGATAGGTTGGCGCCAGCGCCGCCAGGAGGCGCGCAGCCGCACGGTTTCCCGACCGCACCGTCCAGGTCCCGTCGATCATCACGGCCGGGTTGGGATCGTGGCTTGCCAGCAGCCGCTCGATCGCCGCGGCCACCCGGCTAAGCGGCGGCGCGGTCAGCGGCGTCTCGGGGTAGGCCGGCGCGAAACCGGCGTCGAGCAGCAACGTGTTGGTCGCCCGCATCCCGGCCCCGAGACAGGTGGCGAGCCGCAACACCATGCTTCGGCTCGGCTTCGACCGTCCAATTTCGAGGTAGCTCAAATGGCGCTGCGAGATGTCCGCTTGCAGTGCTAGCGCCATTTGGCTCAACCGCCGACTCGTGCGAAACGCCTTGAGCCGTGTAGAGAACATACCGATGTCGTTCATGGTGCCTATTATGGCGTCGGGCGGGGCGATTGCTACTACCTCAGAGGTCGTTGCGGCGATGATGCCGATGGGGAGACTCGTCGTGCATACAACCGCAGGAGAATCCCAATGACAACACTGACCGAATCCGCCGCCAGCGCGTGCCGCCCGCGCCTGAAGCTGGCCCTTGCCGCCAATGCCGCTTTCTCCGGCTTGACCGGGGTGATCGCCGTGGCGGCGGCCGAAACGTTGATTCCCGTGCTGTTCACGAGTGGCGATTGGGAAATCGGCCTCTCGGCTGCAACGGTCCTTCGGGTGCTCGGGATCGGTCTCTGCCTGTTTGCAGCGGGCGTTGCGTGGACGGCACGGCAAGGCGTTTCGACGGCACATCGCGCAGATCAAACAGAACTGCGAGCCTAGCGATCCCTTTTGCAGGCCGCGCCAACGGCAGGCCTTGCTGCAATGGGCTTACGACAGTCGCATGATCTGAGCGATGCACCAGGGACGATGACGTGAACCCGCTCTTGCCTAATCCCAGAAATTGATCCAGAAGACTGGCCCTAGCGTATGAAAACGCATGCGTTCAACAAGGAAGCTATTCATGCTTAACCCCGTTCGAAGGCTTGTTGTGTATTGCTGGGATTTTGTTTTCAATCATGAGGTAAGCCCGCTTCGTCACATTCCGGATGTCGCCATCCGGCATTACGTTTTGCAGGCCCTAGGTCTGATGTGGGCCGTAGCCTTTGCCGTGGCGGTCGGAAGTTACACGGTCTTAGCCGTCAGCATTATCGGCCATACCATTTTAATTGCGGCCGCCGCCATCACGGTGGCGACCTGGACAGCAGCCACCGTGAAACCCCAGCTGTTCACCCGGAGCTTCGGTCGCGGCCCTGGCGGCGAGCACGAGTAAGCGCTTACATCGGCGATACACCAGTAGGCCCGTGCGGACGTTAGCGGCCATCTCGCCTTCGCTGAAGAAATCGGATTGAAGCAGAGTCCTCAGCCCAATCTCGTGGTTTCTTGGCACGGCATGTCTGTCTCAAGTTTGCGCTGGGAGAATGCATCGTGCGTGTATTAATTATCGGCGCCAGCAAGGGAATTGGCTTGGAAACGACCCGCCAAGCCCTCGATTCTAAACATGTCGTGCGCGCCTTGGCTCGATCCGCTACCGCGATTACGGTCTCAGATCCGAGCCTCGAGAAGATTCGAGGCGACGCATTGAAGCCCGAGGATGTAGAGGCGGCCCTTGTCGGAGTGGACGTCGTGATCCAGACCCTCGGCGTTGGATTAGGAGACTTGTTCCGGCCTGTTCATCTGTTCTCGGACGCGACCCGAGTGTTGATCGCTGCGATGAGAAGCCAAGGTGTCAAACGTCTGATCT
>Ga0194132_10004390_pt1 | contig 23995 bp, 22 predicted proteins | sample TA2KigOf80mmetaG_FD_148612 | JGI IMG/M metagenome (GOLD analysis project Ga0194132, IMG submission 148612) | Freshwater microbial communities from Lake Tanganyika, Tanzania - TA2015054 Kigoma Offshore 80m | ecosystem: Environmental > Aquatic > Freshwater > Lake | place: Tanzania: Lake... | reverse complement strand
CAGCGGCGCAATCAGCGACCACTCGAAATCCGTCAGATCAAAGCGAGCCATGATCCAAGCCTCCTCCGTTTGGAAGCTTGAATCACATCTCCCGCCTCAGGGGAATCCCATTATGAGTACAGGACCTAGCCGGCGGAGCGTTCGAGCGAACCGCCGGCCGCGGCATAGGCGCGCCGGCGGCGCACCGGCAGGTCGGCCGCCGTCGTGCCGGCATAGATCTGCTTGGTCGCCTCGACGAGATGAACGCCGGCGAAGGTCGGGAACCAGCGCGCGCCGATCCGCTCGAAGGCCGGCGCCGAGGCGATCAGCATGCGCGAGCCCGACGGCGGCACGTAGAGTGCGGTCGCGGTCGCGGTCGGCGTGAACAGGTTGTCGCGCAAGACGCGTGCGAGCTGGGTCTGGGTGAACGGCTCGCCGAGGCCGAACGGCGTGCGGTCGCGCCGCGCCCAGATGCCGCGCCGATTGGGCACCACGACGAGGAGCCTGCCGCCGTCGGCGAGCACGCGCCAGATCTCGCGCAGCATCGGGCGCGTCTGATCCGAGCATTCGAGCGCATGGACGACGAGCACGCGGTCGATCGAGACGTCGGGGAACGGCAGCTCCGCCTCGTCGGCGAGCGTCGCGAGGCCTGCGGCGTCGGGCGGCCAGCGCAGGACGCCCTGCGGCGCCGGCATCACCGCGAGGACGCGCCGCGCCTCGTCGAGGAACGGGAGCAGGAACGGCGTCGCATAGCCGATGCCGAGCACGCTCTGGCCGACGACATCGGGCCACAGCGCGCGGATGCGCCCGCGCAGCACCCGCCGCGTCATCTGGCCGAGGCTGGTGCGGTAGTAATCGCGCAGATCGACGACGTCGCTCCACATCGGCGCAGTCTAGCACGGCCGGCCGGCCGGTACGGTGCAGGGCGGCGCGTCCCGCTCGCCGCCCGCGTAGCGCCTGGCGGCCGCTTTTGCTACCGTGGCGGGGCCGTCCGCTGCCCGGAGACGCCGATGTCGACGCTCGAGATCCACCAGATCCCCACCCGGAGCGACAACTACGTCTATCTCGTGAAGGACCGCGGCACCAAGCGGACCGGCGTCGTCGACCCGTCCGACGCGGCGCCCGTGATCGCCGCCCTCGACGGGCTCGGCTGGACCCTCGACACCATCATCTGCACCCACCACCACAACGACCACACAGGGGGCAATCTCGAGCTCAAGGAGCGCTACCGCGCCCATGTCGTCGGCCCGCGCGCCGACCGCGACCGCATCCCGGGCATCGACGAGATGGTCGGCGACGGCGACACGTGGCGGCTCGGCGGCGCCGAGGCGCGCGTGTTCGACACGCCCGGCCACACCCGCGGCCACATCACCTACTGGTTCGCGGAGACCAAGGCGCTGTTCTGCGGCGACACGCTGTTCGCGCTCGGCTGCGGCCGCCTGTTCGAGGGAACGCCGGCGCAGATGTGGACCTCGCTCTCGAAATACCGCGCCGTCCCGGACGACACGCTGGTCTATTGCGCGCACGAATACACCCAGTCGAACGCCCGCTTCGCGCTCACCGTCGAGACGACCAACGCCGACCTCGCCGACCGCGTGCGGCGGATCGATGCGCTACGCGCCGCCGGCCAGCGCACCGTGCCGTCGCTGATGGGCGAGGAGCGCGCGACGAACCCGTTCCTCCGCGCCGACCAGGCGACCGTCGCGGACGCCGTCGGCAAGCCCGTCGCCGACCCGGTCGCGGTGTTCGCCGAGGTGCGGCTGCGCAAAGACAGTTTCCGCTGACCCGCGCCCCCTCCCCGCTCCACCGATCCGGACCGCAACGATGAAACTCTGGTATTCGCCGCGCTCGCCCTATGCCCGCAAGTGCCGCATCGTCGCCATCGAGCGCGGCGTCGCCGACCGGCTCGAGCTCGTCACCGCCGATCTCGCCGATCCCAAGAGCGCCCAGGCGATTCCCAATCCGCTCGGCAAGGTGCCGGCGCTTCTCCTCGACGACGGCACGCTGATCATCGATTCGCCGCTCATCGCCGAGCATCTCGATCAGATGCCGGGGCTGCCGAACCTGGTGCCGATGGAAGGGCCGGCGCGCCGCCATGCGACCCAGCTCGAGGCGATCGCCGACGGCATCTGCGATGCGGTCGTCCTCGCCAATCTCGAGCGCAACCGTCGCGACGGCGAGCGCTCCGAGACGGTCAAGACCCAGCAGCTCGCCAAGGTCGAGCGCGGTCTCGACCTCCTCGAGCGCGACGCCGCCCGCCTCGACGGCCCGGTCACCATCGGCCACATCGCGCTCGGCTGCATGCTCGGCTATCACGAGTTCCGCTTCGGCCGCGACTGGCGGCGGACCCGGCCGCGGCTCGCCGCCTGGTACGACGCCTTCGCGCGCCGGCCCAGCATGCAGGAGACGATGCCGCCCGAGATGAAGTCGGCCTGACCCACGACCCGATCGAGAGACCCATGCGGCTCCGCTACTCACCCGCCTCGCCCTTCGTCCGCAAAGTCGTGGTCGCCGCGATGGAGACCGGCCTCGACGGACGCATCGAGCGCATCGCGACCGATCCGATGAAGCGCAAGGACCGCGACGGCGCGCCCAACCCGCTCGGCAAGGTCCCGAGCCTCGAGACCGACGACGGCATCGAGATCTACGATTCGCCGGTGATCGTCGAGTATCTCGACCACGTCGCGGGCGGGAATCGGCTGATCCCCGCATCGGGGCGCGCGCGGTGGGACGCGCTCCGCCGCCAGGCGCTCGCCGACGGCATTCTCGAGAACACGATCCTCGTCTTCATCGAGACGCTCCGCAAACCCGACCGCCGGTCGGAGAACTGGATCGCACACAACCGGCGCGTCATCGCGCGCGCGATCGATGCGCTCGAGGCCGAGGCCGCCGGGCTCGGGGAGGCCGCCGATATCGGCCACCTCACCGTCGCGATCGCGCTCGATTTCGTCGACCAGCACTTTCCCGACCAGGACTGGCGCGCGACGCACCCGACGCTCGCGCGCTGGTTCGACCGCTATCGCACCCGCCTTTCGCTCGCGGCGACGCGCCTCGAGCCGGCGAGTGCGCCCGGCTGAGACGAGAACGACGAGAACGGAGGCCGCCGTGTCCGAATTCGCGCCCTACCGCAACATCCGCGTGGTCGAGTTCGCGCAAGGCATCGCCGGGCCGCACGCGGGCCTCCTCCTCGCCCAGAACGGCGCCGACGTCCTCAAGGTCGAGCCGCTCGGCGGCGACTGGGCGCGCCCGCTCGGCGGCAGCTACGGCGATGTGTCGGCACATTTCGTGAGCTTCAACCGCGGCAAGCGCTCGCTCGCGCTCGACGTCAAGAACAAGGACGCGCTCGCGATCGCGCGCCGGCTCGCGCGCGAGGCCGACGTCGTGACCGAGGCGTTCCGGCCCGGCGTGATGGACAAGCTGGGCCTCGACTACGCGACGCTCGCCGCCGAGAACCCGCGCCTCGTCTATCTCTCGATCTCGGGCTTCGGCCAGACCGGCCCGCAACGCGAGCGCGCCTGCGTCGATTCGGTCGCCCAGTCGATCTCGGGATTCATCTCCATCAACAAGGGCAATGACGGCGAGCCGCACAAAATCTCGATGATCGCGATGGACGTGCTGACCGGCCTCTATGGCTTCCAGGCGGTGCAGGCCGCGCTGTTCGACCGCCTCGCCTCGGGCAAGGGCCGCCATCTCGACATCTCGATGATGCAGTCGGCGGCCGCGTTCCAGGTCGCCAAGATCATGGAGTATCACGTCGAGAAGGGCTCGCCGCCCGAGGACATCTATGTGCCGATCGGCGTGTTCCGCACCAAGGAGGGCCACCTCAACATCTCGGCCGGGTTCCAGCCGCAGTTCATCACGCTCCTCAAGACCATGGGCCTCGACGACGTCGCCGCCGATCCACGCTTCGCCGATGTCGATCTCCGCCGCCGCAACGCAGACTTCCTGATCCCGATCTTCCAGGCGCGGCTGATGCAGCGAACCGCGAAGGAATGGGTCGCGCTGTTCACCGGTGCCGGGCTGATGAGCCAGAAGATCAACAGCTACGGCGAGTTCCTCGCGGAGCCACAGGTCGTGGCGACGGGCGCGTTCAGCTGGATCGAGCACGACGGCATCGGCCGCGCACCTGTCGCCAACATCCCGGGTGCACCCCGCGTGCCGGCCAACGGCGCGCTGGCGCGCGCCCCCCATCTCGGCGAGCACAGCCGAAGCGCGCTCGAGACGCTCGGTCTCGCCGCCGGCGAGATCGACCGACTGGTCGCGGCCAAGGCGGTCGGCCTCCACGGTCCCGAGCGCGCCGCGGCGGAATGACCATGGAGCTCCGCTATTCCTACGGCTCGCCCTATGTGCGGAAGGTGCGCATCGCGCTCCACGAGCTCGGCCTCGAGAACCGCGTCAGCTTCGTCTTCACCTGGGTGCAGCAGCCGAACAAGACACTCGAGGCGTTGCGCGCCGTCAACCCGCTCGGCAAGATCCCGACACTCGTCACCGACGACGGCGAGGTGCTCTACGATTCGGTCGTCATCCTCGAATATCTCGACAGCCTGCATGACGGGCCGACGCTGATCCCGCCGTCGGGCAACGCGCGCTGGCGGGCGCTCCGGCTCCAGGCGCTCGGCGACGGCATGCTCGATTCGATCGTCGCGCTCCTGTTCGAGGAGCGGCGCAAGGCCGAGCATCGCTGGGACGCCTGGGTCCACCATCACGAGGCCAATATCGCGCGATCGCTCGATGTCCTCGAACGCGAGGCGGCGCTTCTCGGCGGCGCGATCACGGTCGGCCAGATCGCGGTCGGCACCGCGCTCGGCTTCCTCGACTTCCGCTTCGCGCCAATGCGCTGGCGCGACGGGCGGCCGGCGCTCGCAGACTGGTTCGCGCGCTTCGCCGAGCGGCCGTCGATGACGGCGACCATGCCGGCGATGCCGCCGCCGCTGCCGGCCGAGCTTGCGCCCGGCGCGTGAGGATGGACGCCGCCGGCGTCATCGCAGCGCTCGGCCTCGCGCCGCACCCCGAGGGCGGACACTATCGCGAGATCCACCGCGCACCGTCTTCGGACGGCGTGCGCGGCGCGGTGACCTCGATCTATTTCCTCCTTGCCGCCGGCGAGCGTTCGGCGTGGCACCGGATCGACGCGACCGAGATCTGGCACTTTCACGCCGGCGCCCCGCTCCTCCTGTCGGTCTCGGTCGACGGCGTCGCGGTCGCGACGCACCGGCTCGACGCCGATCTCGCCGCCGGCGCGCGGCCGCAGGCGGTCGTGCCGCCGGGCGCCTGGCAATCCGCCGTGACGACGGGCGACTGGACGCTGGTCGGCTGCACGGTGGCGCCCGCCTTCGACTTCGGGGGCTTCGCGCTCGCGCCCGACGGCTGGGCGCCGGGCCGGCCGGTCACACGCGGAGCATGAACTTCGCCTCGGCCGGGTAGAGATCGTCCGGCGCGAGCCGCTTCACGGTCACGCCCTGCTCGTGGCAATACTGCAGGAACGCATCGATGGTGACGCGGTTCGCCTCGATGCCGTACGGCCAGTACTCGTTCGCGCCGAACATCGTCTTCCGCAGCGTCTCGACCAGGACGGCGCCCCACGGCATCGCGATCTGCGAGGCCGTGATCTCCGTCATGCGCGCGACCGAGCGGCGCTTGGCCTCGTCGAAGGCGGTGAAGAGATTGCGCGCGATCCAGCGATGCGCCTCGAACGTCGTCCGCCGGATCGCGATCGTGTGCATGATCGGGAAGATGCTGGTCTCGCGGAAATAGGTCTCCTCCGCGATCTTGTAGTCGGGAACGAGGCGGAGGATGCGCGGATCGCCGTGCTCGAATTCGTGCGGCGGATGGGCGGAGATGATGCAGTCGATCTCGCCGTCGAGGAGAAGCTCGGTCAGCGACCGCTTGGTGTCGTAGGCGATGGTGACGCCGTCGGGGAGGTTGACGCGCGCCGGCTCCGGCCGGCCGGGATCGTTCACGCCCGACTGAATCCACCGCACCTTGGCGAGCGGGATCGCGAGCTGGTGCTGCATCCAGCCGCGGGCATAGATGGTCGCGGTCTGCGACCATTGCGGGATGCCGACCCGCGCGCCCATGAGATCCTCTGGCCGCTTCACCTTGCCGCCGTCGCGGACGAAGAAGGCCGACTGGCGGAAGACGCGCGAGGGGAAGACCGGAATGCCGACGAAGGGCGCATCGCCGCGCGAGACGGCCGAGGAATACATCCCCATTGACATCTCCGAGACGTCCCATTCCTGGCGCGCGTTGAAGCGGAAGAAGATCTCCTCGACCGGGAGCTGGAGGCAGGTGAGCCGGATCCCTTCCGGCTTGACGCGGCCCGAGAACAGGTCGCGCACGTGGTCGTAATCGTTGATCGCGAGCGTCAGGTCGATGTCGGCCATGTCCGGTCCTTCACATCACCGAGGGAAGCCAGAGCGCGAGCGGTGGAAAGATCACGATCAGGAGAATCACCACCATCGCGCAGAGGATATAGGGCACGGCCGACAGCGCGATCTGGATCAGCGTCGTCCCCTTGGGCGCGACCCCCATCAGGACGAACAGCCCGAGCCCGAAGGGCGGCGTGATCAGCCCGATCTCGAGCGAGATCAGGACGATGATGCCGAACCAGATCAGGTCGAAGCCGAGCGACTGGGCGAGCGGAAAGAAGATCGGCACCGTCAGCATCATAATCGAAACCTGCTCCATCAGCATGCCGAGGACGAACAGGATCAGGAACATGACGAAGAGGAGGAAATAGGGCGAGATCTCGAGCCCGGTCGCCCAGCCGACGAGGCCCGACGTCGCGCCCGAGAGCGCGAGGATCTGGCTGAAGGTCGAGGACGCCATGATGATCAGGAACACCATGGCGGTGACCCGCATCGAGCCCTTGACCGACTTCACGATCGCCTCGAGCGTGAGGCGGCGGAACGCGGCGGCGAGGATGAGGACGCCGAGGACGCCGAACGCCGCCGCCTCCGACGGCGTCGCGATGCCGAGAATGATCAGCCCGATCACCATGAAGATGACGAGGCCCATCGGCAACAGGTTGAACACGACGAGGCGGAGCTTGGTCGCGAGGCTGGTGCGCGGCACGTCGTAATGCGGCGCCGCGGCGGGATCGATCTTGACCTGGACATAGATCGTCACCGCATAGGCGATCGCCATGCAGAGGCCGGGGATCACGCCCGCGATCAGGAGCTGGCCGATGTCGATGCGGGCGAGCGTGCCGAGCAGGACCGCGAGCGCCGACGGCGGGATGATCATCGCGAGCCCGCCGGTGCCGAGGATCGGCCCGGTCGCCATGTACGCCTTGTAGCCGCGGCGCTGCATCTCCGGCACCATCAGCGAGCCGAGCATCGCCGTGTTCGCCATCGACGAGCCTGACAGGGCCGCGAACACCGTGCCGCCCGCGACCGTGATGTAGGAGAGCCGGCCCGGCAGCCGGCCGAGCAGCGCATCGAAGGCATCGAACACCCGGACCGCGATCCCGGTGTGGAAGAAGAGCTCGCCCATCAGGAGGAACAGCGGCACCGGCACGAGCGTGAACGTCGTGACCGAGGCGGTCAGGTTGTTGACGAGCTGCTTGATCCCGATGTCGCCGCCGATGAAGACGAGAACGCCGATGATCGAGACGCCGAAGAAGGCGAAGGCGACCGGCAGCGTCAGCGCCATCAGGGCGATCGCGAGCCCGACCATCAAGGCGCCGGCGTCTAACCAGTCCATCGGATCTATCGTGCGAAGGTGAGGGAGGCGTCGCCGCGCGGTCGCACTAGATCCTCTCGCCCGCGCCCGCGCCGCGCCCTTCGTACATCGTGTCGTGGCCGACGAGGAAGCGGCCGAACTCGATCGCGGCGAGGACGAAGGCGACCGGCATGGGCGCGAACAGCACCCATTTCGGCACGATGATCGAGCGGATGTCGGAATCGCCGAACTTGACCGTCTCGCGGATCGCCTCGACCGAATACCAGGCGAGCGCGAGGCACATCGCGATGCAGAGGACGTGGACGATCCGCTCGAGGATGCGCGCGGCGCCGCCGGGCAGGACGAGCACGAGCGATTCCACGAACACGTGCCCCTTGACCCGTACCAGCCACGGCGCGGCGAGGAGCGCGATATAGTGCATGCCGTATTCGCTGAGCGCGCTGGTGCCCGCGGGCGGCTGCCAGCCCAGCGTCCGGACCACGACGTCGTAGATGATGATCACGAAGATGGCGGCGAGGATCAGCCCCGCGACGACCGCCATCCCCGTGATCACCCCGTCATAGGTCCGGACGAGGGCGCGCATCGTCCCTTACTCGGCGAACAGCGTCCGGCGGAGCTCAACGTGGTGCTGCGGCGAGCGGGCCTTGACGCGATCCCACGTGATCGCGTTGGCGCGGTCGACCCACTGCTTGCGCGCATCACCCTGGAGCATGTGGAAGGTCATGCCCTCCTGCGTGAGCTTCGCGCGCTCGTCGGCGGCGAGCTTGGCGTAGGCCGCGACCTGCTCGTTCTCGTGGTCGAGGAGCGCCTTCTGCAGCACCTCGCGCGCCTTGGCCGGCAGGCTTTCCCATTTCGGCTTGTTCGCCCACAGCATGACCTCGAGCTGCCAGACCGCGGGATCGATGCGGTGCTTGACGAATTTCTGCCACGACAGGTCGGTGAACGCGACGCCCGGCCAGGCGAGCCCGTCGACGACCTTGCGCTCGAGCGCGGTGTAGACCTCGGCCGCGTGCATCACGACATTGGTCGCGCCCATCGCCTCGAGCCATTCCTTGTAGATCGGCGTCGAGCGGATCTTGAGGCCCTTCAGGTCGGGCACGCCGTTGACCATCTTGGGCGTATCGACGAGATAGATGTGGAAGCCGACACCGGCGGCGAGCCACGAGACGAGCTGCACGTTGAGCCGCTCGCCGTAGATCCTGTTGACGAGATCGATGCCGCCACGCTGGCGTGCCTGCGTCGGCGTCAGGTTCGAGCCGAGCAGCGCGTCACCCTCCGGCACCTGGCCGAGCGCGTAGGCGGTCGGCGCGAGCCAGAGGTCGAAGACGCCGTTGCGCATCGCGGTCGGCTGCGCATCGACCGGCGTCACCTCGGGACCGCCGACGATCTGGATCTGGACCACGCCCTTGGCCGCCTCGGAGGCGTTAAAGGCGGGCACCCATTTCTCGAACTGCTGGACGAAGATGATCTGCTTGGGAAAGCCCATGACGGCGCGGAGCCGGACTTCCTGGGCATTCACCGCGGCCGTCGTCCAGGCGACCGCGAGGCTCGCGAGGAGCCCGATTGTTCCGACGCGCATCGTTTCCTCCCATGGAGTCGGAGATGGTGTGGCGCCCGGTCGGTAGATCGCCGACTTCTCAGGGCGACCGCATTGTTCGGAGGTTCGCGCGCGGGTGTCAACACGTCCGTTGCCGCGCCGCGCCCTCACCCGGAGCGGTTGCGCCGGCGGACCGTCCCGGTGCCGATCATCGCGCCGGCGATCACGAGGACGACGGCGAGCGCGAGCGCGAGGCTCGGTGCCGCGAGCCCGAAGACCACGAGGAGCGCGGTCGAGACGAGCGGCGTCGCATAGGCGAAAATGCCGAGAAGCCGGATGTCGCCCTCCTTCACGCCGTGATCCCAGAGGAAGAACGCGAGCCCGACGGGTTCGAGCCCGAGCACGAGGACGACCAGCGCCTCGGCGGCGGTCGGGATCACGGTCGTCTCGAGCGCGACATGGCAGAGCGCGGCGAGCGCCGCCGTCGCGAGGCAGAACCCGGCGACCGCCTCGGTCGGCACGCCGCGCATGCGGCGCGTGAGAACGGAATAGACCGCCCAGATCAGCCCGGCCGCGAAGGCCGCGGCATAGCCCGCGAGGTGGTCGGGCGCGAACCCGGCCGCGCCACCGTCGAGCACCAGCACCGCGACGCCGGCGAACCCGACCGCGGCGCCGATGACATGATGGAGCCTGAGCCGCTCGCCCGGCAGGAACGCCGAGAACAGGACGATCAAGAGCGGCCACAGATAGTTGACGAGATTGGCCGCCGCCGCCGGCGCGAGGCGGAGCCCGACGAAATAGAAGAAGTGGTAGCCGAACAGCCCGCCGATCCTGACCGCCCAGGCCGCCGCCGGCTGGCGGAGCGCGGCGCCGAGCCGGCCGCGCGCGAGGAGGATGATCGCCGCGGCACCGCCGCCGACGCCGAAGCCGAGCGCCACGAGCTCGAACGGCGGGATGCGGGTCGCGAACGCGGTCAGGCTCGCGAGCGTCGCCCACAGAGCGAGCGCGCCCGCGCCGACCAGCGTCGCCCCGAGACGCGCGCGCGGTTCCGGCGAGCCCAGATCCATCGCGCGAGAAGACGGCCCGGCCGCGCCGCCGTCAAGCGCGGCGGCGGCCTCTGCCGTCAGTACATGTGCTGGCCGCCGTTGATCGAGAGCGTCGAGCCGGTAATGAAGCCCGCCTCGTCGGCGACCAGGAACACGACGCCGCGCGCGATGTCCTCGGCCTTGCCGAGCCGGCCGACCGGGATGCGCGCGACGATCTTCTCGAGCACGTTGGCGGGCACCGCGCGCACCATCTCGGTGTCGACATAGCCGGGCGCGATCGCGTTGACGGTGATGCCCTGCGCCGCGCCCTCCTGGGCGAGCGCCTTGGTGAAGCCGTGGATGCCCGACTTCGCCGCGGCATAGTTGACCTGGCCGTACTGGCCGGACTGGCCGTTGATCGAGCCGACATTGACGATGCGCCCGAAGCGGCGCTCGCGCATCGGCTCGATCACCAGCCGGCACAGATTGAAGCACGAGGCGAGGTTGGTCTGGATGACCGCCGCCCACTGATCGGGCGTCATGCGGTGGAGCGTGCCGTCGCGGGTGATGCCGGCGTTGTTGACGAGCACCTCGACCGGGCCGCCGAAATCGGCCGCGATCCGCGCCACGCCGTCCTTGCACGCCGCGAAGTCGGCGACGTCGAACTTGTAGACCGCGATGCCGGTCTCGGCGCGGAAGGCTTCCGCCGCCGCGTCATTGGCACCGTAGTTGGCGGCGACGCGATAGCCCTTGTCCCGGAGTGCGGTCGCGATCGCCGCCCCGATCCCGCGCGTGCCGCCCGTCACCAACGCTATCCTGCTCATGGTGTCCTCCCTGTTGCGCGCGCGCGCGTGCATGCGCCGCCGCCACGCGGCGATGCCGAGACGATGGTGGTCCGGACTGCCGGCGCGCCGCGTTCCGCGCGGCGGCGCGTATCGCTCAGTCGCGCTCGACCGTGAGCGCGATGCCCATGCCGCCGCCGATGCAGAGCGTGGCGAGACCCTTCCGCGCGCCGCGCCGCTTCATCTCGAACAGGAGCGTCGTCAGCACGCGCGCGCCCGAGGCGCCGACCGGATGGCCAAGCGCGATCGCGCCGCCGTTGACGTTGACCTTGGCGGTGTCCCAGGCGAGCTCCTTGTTGACCGCGCAGGCCTGCGCCGCGAACGCCTCGTTGGCCTCGATCAGGTCGAGATCGCCGGCCTTCCAGCCCGCTTTGGCGAGCGCGGCGCGGCTGGCTGGGATCGGGCCGGTGCCCATGATCGCGGGGTCGACGCCCGACTGCGCCCACGAGCGGATGCGCGCGAGCTGCGTGATGCCGCGCCGCGCCGCCTCGTCGGCGGTCATCAGGACGAGTGCCGCCGCGCCGTCATTGATGCCAGACGCGTTGCCCGCGGTGACGGTGCCGTCCTTGGCGAAGGCGGGGCGGAGCTTTGTCAGCACCTCGAGCGTCGTGCCGTGCTTCGGGTACTCGTCGTCGGCGACGACGACGTCTCCCTTGCGGGTCTTGAGCGTGACCGGCACGATCTCGTCCTTGAACCGGCCCGCCTTCTGCGCCGCTTCCGCCTTCTGCTGCGAGGCGACGGCGAAGCGGTCCTGCTCGTCGCGCGTGATCTGCCAGCGTTCGGCGACGTTCTCGGCCGTGTTGCCCATGTGGTAGCCGTTGAAGATGTCCCACAGCCCGTCGCGGATCATCGTGTCGACGAGCTCGACATTGCCCATCTTGGCGCCGTTGCGCATATGGATGCAGTGCGGCGCCTGGGTCATGCTCTCCTGGCCGCCGGCGACGACAATGGTCGAATCGCCGTTGCGGATCGCCTGGAAGCCCATCGCCACCGTCTTGAGCCCCGAGCCGCATAGCTGGTTGACGCCGTAGGCCGGCACCTCGACCGGAAGACCGGCGGCGATCGAGGCCTGGCGTGCCGGGTTCTGGCCCTGACCGGCGGTCAGAATCTGCCCCATGATCACCTCGGACACCTCGGCCGGTGCGACGCCCGCGCGCTTCAGCGCCTCGAGGATCGCGACCTTGCCGAGGTCGTGCGCCGGCATGCCGCTGAACGCGCCATTGAACGATCCGACCGGCGTCCGCGCCGCGCTCGCGATGACGACCTCGACCATGGCCTGCCTCCGTGTCCCCTGGTTGGCGGGACGGGTGGCGGCACCCACCGCCCGACCTCGCGCCCTTAACCTAGAGCGCGTGGGGGAGCCGGGCAACAATTCGGGCAATAATCATTGTGCATCGCCCAATCGTGCCGCGCCGAATACTGCCGATGCCCGCGATTGCGGGCCGCAATTCATGCTGCCGCGCAATATCAGCGGTCGAGCGCGGCGATCCAGGCGGCGACCGGCTCCCACATTGCACTCCGCGCGCGGGCGCCCACCACCATGCCGACATGACCGGCCGCGGGTGCGAGGCGCGCGGCGCCGGGCAGCCGGGTCGCCAGCGCCTCGGCCGCTTCGGGCGGCACGATCCGGTCCCGCGCCGGGACGACGACGAGGGCGGGGCCGGTCCAGTCCGCGGGCCGCACCGGACGGCCGGCGACCCGCCAGCGCCCGGCCGCCGGCCGGTTCTCGAGATACCAGCCGTCGATGCAGCCGCGCGCCACGGCCGCCGCGAGCGGCACGCCGTCATTGGCCCAGTCCTCGAGCGCGACGAAGCGGGCGGCGAGCGGGCCCGCGGGGTCGAGCGCGGCGAAGCGGGCGAACTTCGCGAAGCTCTGCGTTGGATCGAGCGCGAAGAAGAGCCCCTGCAACACATCGACCGGGAGCTCGCCCAGCGCATCGATCGTCGCCATGAGGCCGGGGCGCAGTGCGGCGAGAAGCGGCGACGGCCCGCCGGTCGCGGCGTGGAAGTCCCACGGCGTCGCGAGCAGCACCAGCCCGGCCACGGCCTCCGGTCGAGCGAGCGCCGCGGCGAGCGCGAGGAGCCCGCCCATGCAATAGCCGATGACCGGCACCGGGCCGCCCGCCGCACGCGTCGCCACCGCGAGCGCCGCCCCCAGCCGGTCGGCGATGTAGTCGTCGAGGCCGAAATCGCGCTCATCGGCGCCCGGCGTGCCCCAGTCGACGAGGAGGGGCCGGCAGCCTGCGGCGGCGAGGAAACGGAGGAAGCTCGTCTCGGCCGCGAGGTCGAGCACATAGGCGCGGTTGACCAGCGACGGGACGACCAGCACCGGCCGGCCGGCCGGCCCGTAGTCGCGAAGCGTCGTCGTCCCGGCCGACCACAAGACCGGCCGGTCGGCGAGCGCGCGGCGATAGGGATGGTGGCGATAGGCGGCGACGCCGGTCAGAAACCGATCGAGCCGGCGCCGCGCCTCACGCTCGAGGGCCGCCTCGAACGCGGCCCGTTCCCGGCTTGCGAGCCCGTCGAGGCTTCGGATCAGGCTCTCCCACGCCGCCCGGCCGTCCGGATTCGAGCTGGGCCAGGCGTGCCTCGACCACGCCGAGCCGAGCCTCGAGCCGAGCGAGATCGCCGCCGCCGTCGCGAGATGGAGCGTCAGCGGCCGCGGGCCGGGCCGGGCGGGGGCTGGCGGACTCATCGGGCCGGGCGGCGGCGGTCATGGTCGCAAGCATGCTCGACCAGGCGGCCAGATGGCGCGGATCGACCGCGCTGGCGAGCGCCTCCTGCCAGAGGTCTAGAAAACGGCGCGCGAGATCCTCGTAGTCGGGCGGCTCGGACATAGGCGCGACTATACCGGGCCTCCGGCGCCCTGGTCATCCACGCGGCGTGCCGCATCGCGGCGGGAAGTCTGCTATGCTGCACGGCAGCATGGACCTCGACCATGGATAGTGCCCCCCGATGACCGACCCCGACCGCCCCGAAAACGGCGACGCCGAGCCGGTGACCATCAAGAAGTACGCCAACCGGCGGCTCTACAACACCGCGACGTCGAGCTATGTCACGCTCGACCACCTCGCCCGCATGGTGCGCGACGGCGTCGACTTCGTCGTCCGCGATGCCAAGACCGGCGAGGACATCACGCGCTCGGTCCTCACGCAGATCATCGTCGAGGAGGAGGCGAAGGGCCAGAACCTGTTGCCGATCGGGTTCCTCCGCCGGTTGATCGGGTTCTATGGCGACAGCCTGCAGTCGATCGTGCCGCAATATCTCGATATGTCGATGCGCGCCTTCACCGGACAGCAGGACGAGATGCGTCGCACGATGCAGAACGCCTTCGGCGGCATGTTCCCCTTCGCCCGGCTCGACGAGCTCGGGCGGCAGAACATGGCGCTGTTCGAGCGCGCGATGCAGATGTTCTCGCCGTTCGCCCCGCGCGCGGCCGAACGCGAGAGCGAGGACCCCGCCGCCGGGCGCGACACCGATCGCGAGCTCGACGACATGAAGGCCCGCCTCGAGGCGATGCAGCGCCAGCTCGATTCGCTGTCGACGAAGAAGAACGACTGAGCCGGGCGGGCCGCGCCGTCAGCTCGCGCGGGTCTGCGGCCGCCGCTCGCGCTCGCGCCGCGCGGTCTCGGCCTTGGACCACGGCCGCTCCAGCGACGGACGGCCGAAATAATAGCCCTGGAGAAGCTGCACGCCCTCGCCGGCGAGGATACGCGCGTCCTCGGCCGTCTCGACGCATTCGGCGACGGTGTCGAGGTTGAAGTTCCTGGCGAGATCGAGAAGCGTGCGCACGAACACGCGGTTGTCGGGGTTCTTCGCGATGTCGCGCACGAACGATCCGTCGATCTTCACCATGTCGACGGCGAGCATCTTGAGGTGTCGGAACGAGGTGTAGCCGGCGCCGAAATCGTCGAGCGCGACGCGGCAGCCGAGATCGCGCAGCGTCGCGACGAAACGGCAGCTCTCCTCGATGTCCTCGAGACCGGCGGTCTCGGTGATCTCGACGATCAGTCGCGTCGCGATCTTCGGGTTGTTGCGAAGGAGCGCCACCGCGTTCCGCCGCCAGCCGAGATCGGTCGCGGTCAGCCCGGAGACGTTGATGGTGAGATGGGCCTCGGGGTAGTCGGCGAGCTCGCGCACGGCGAGATCGAGCACGCGGCGGTCGAGATGGCGGACGATGCCGAGCTCCTCGACCGCCGGCATGAAGCGCGCCGCGGCGACGACCTCGCCGTCGGGCTGGATCATGCGGATCAGACACTCGTGATAGATCGGCCGCCCGTCGCGCGCGTCGACCACCGGCTGGAAGGCGAATGCGAGCCGATTCTCGCGGAGCGCGCGCTGGACCTGCTCGACGACGACCATGTTCTCGCGCCGGCCCTGAACCTCGTCCTCCGAGCACGCATACTCGGTGAAGCAATTGCGCCCCTGGCTCTTCGCCTTCTGAAGCGCGATGTCGGCCTTGGTCATCGCGTCGATCGCGGTGCGCGCGCCGTTGCCATTGTCTTAACCGGGGTCTTAACCGGGGTCTTAACCGGGGTCTTAACCGGGGTCTTAACCGGGGCCTTAACCGGGGCCTTAACCGGGGTCCTGACCGGGTCGGCGGGTCTTAATCGGGACGGCGGCGCGCCGGCGCGCGCTACGCGCCGGACTCGGTATTCGTTGACAAAAATGGTAAACAAACGGTTAACGATACTTAGGATTTCGGCAATTTTTGTTGCTTTTTTTCTAATTTTCGTGCTTTCTTTTCTGTAAATTGTCGCTGGAGACTTGCCGGTGCGCATCGCACCAATCCGACCCCTGGCCCGACCCGTCGCCCGGCGCGCGCCGTCGATCGCGGCGCCGGCCTTGTTCGCGCCGGCCGTCTCCGCGCAACGCGACCCCGCGGGCGTGGCGATCGCCGGCCGCGACCCTGGCTCGCCGCCCGGCGCCCCCCTCCTCCTCCTCGCCCAGGCATTCGGCGCGGCGCCGGCTGCGCCGGCGCTGGATTCCGACCGCGGCGCCCGCGCCTATCGTCTCCGCCTTCTCGCCGAAGCGCCGCCCGCCCGCCTCCGCGCCGTCGCCTGAGACGCCCCGACCGCCGCCGGCGCTTGCTGCGGCCCAAACCCGACCCAAAACCCAACCTTGTGCCGTCACCGACGGGTGCGATACACAACGGCGAGCGGCCCGCCGGGGCCGAGGCGCCCGGCCGGACAGGGTTTCTTATGACGGAAGGTTCCGAGGTCGTCAGGCACAGCCACCCCGGGTCGGGGCGGCGGCGGCGGCATTTCCACGGCAAGGGCCGACAGGTCGACACCCCCGCTTTGGCCGAGGTCCGCGCGCTCCTCGGTGACCGGCCGCGCCGGCGCGACCTTCTGATCGAGTTCCTGCACTTGATCCAGGACCACTACCGGCATCTGTCGGCGGCCCATGTCGCGGCACTCGCCGACGAGCTCCGCCTCGCGCAGACCGAGGTCTACGAGGTCGCGACCTTCTATCATCACTTCGACGTGGTGAAGGAGGGCGAGACCGCACCGGCGCCGCTCACCGTCCGGGTCTGCGATTCGATCACCTGCGCCATGACCGGGGGCGAGGCGCTTCTCGCCCGGCTGAAGGCGACGGCCGGCAAGGACGTGCGCGTCGTGCACGGGCCGTGCATGGGCGGCTGCGACCGCGCGCCCTGCGCCGCGGTCGGACGGAACCAGATCGTCCACGCCACCGTCGAGGCGGTGAGCGCGGCGATCGCGGCGAAGGACGTGGCCCCCCGGGTCCCGGCTTATGTCGATTTCGACGCCTATGTGAAGGCGGGCGGCTACGGCCTCCTCAAAGCCTGTCTCGCCGGCCGCCACACGCCCGAGGCGATCATCGACATCCTCGACAACGCGAAGATCCGCGGCCTCGGCGGCGCCGGGTTCCCGACCGGGCGCAAGTGGCGGCTGGTCCGCGCCGAGCCGGCCCCGCGCCTGATGGCGGTCAATGCCGATGAGGGCGAGCCGGGCACGTTCAAGGACCGCTTTTTCCTCGAGACCGACCCGCACCGCTTCCTCGAAGGCATGCTGATCGGCCGCTGGGTGGTCGAGGCGCCGACGGTCTACATCTATCTCCGCGACGAGTATCCGGCGGTGCGCGAGATCCTGGCGCGCGAGATCGCGCGGATCGAGGCCGCCGGGCTCGCGCCCGCCGGCGCGATCGAGCTCCGCCGCGGCGCCGGCGCCTATATCTGCGGCGAAGAATCGGCGATGCTCGAATCGATCGAGGGCAAGCGCGGCCTGCCGCGGCACAAGCCGCCTTATCCCGCCCAGGTCGGGCTGTTCGGCCGCCCGACGCTGATCAACAATGTCGAGACGCTCCACTGGGTGCGCGACATCGTCGAGAAGGGCGCCGAGTGGTTCGCCGGCCACGGCCGACGTGGCCGCGTCGGCATCCGCACCTTCTCCGTCTCGGGCCGCGTCCGCGATCCCGGCGTCAAGGTCGCGGTCGCCGGCATCACGCTCGCCGAGCTGATCGCCGAGCACTGCGGCGGCATGGCGCAAGGCCACACGCTCAAGGGCTATCTGCCGGGCGGCGCCTCGGGTGGCATCCTGCCGGCGACGATGGCCGACGTGCCGCTCGATTTCGGCACGCTCGAGCAATATGGCTGCCTGATCGGCTCGGCCGCGGTCGTCGTCCTCTCGAACGAGGATTCGGCGGCCGATGCCGCGCTCAACCTGATGAAGTTCTTCGAAGACGAATCCTGCGGCCAGTGCACGCCGTGCCGCAATGGCTGCCGCAAGGCGGTCGACCTGATGGGCCGGCCGGCATGGGACAAGCCGCTCCTCGAGGAGCTGTCGCGCGCGATGATGGACGCCTCGATCTGCGGCCTCGGCCAGGCGGCGCCGAACGGGCTCCTCTCGGTGTTCAAGTATTTTCCGGACGACGTGCCCAAGGGCCGGTTCTGACCTGGTGCGGAACCGGGCCCCGGTTCTCCCGTTGGTGTGAGGTTGCGATGCCGCTCGACAACGCCCCCGCGACGACGATCGAGTTCACGCTCGATGGCCGCAAGGTCGTCGCCCAGCCCGGCGAGACGATCTGGCAGGTCGCGAGCCGGCTCGGCACCGAGATCCCGCATCTCTGCTACGCGCCCGAGCCCGGCTACCGGCCCGACGGCAATTGCCGCGCCTGCATGGTCGCGATCAAGGGCGAGCGCGTGCTCGCGGCCTCGTGCATCAGGAAGCCCGCCGCCGGCATGGAGGTGACGTCCGCCTCCGAGCGCGCCAAATCGGCGCGCCGCATGGTGTTCGAGCTCCTGATCGCCGACCAGCCGAAGCGTGCGACCGCCGCGCATGACAGCGATTCGAAGTTCTGGCGCTGGGCCGACCGCATCGGCATCGCCGACAGCCGCTTCGCGCCGAAGGCCGCGCCGGCGCCCGATCTGTCGCACCCGGCGATGGCGGTCAATCTCGACGCCTGCATCAACTGCACGCTCTGCGTGCGCGCCTGCCGCGAGGTCCAGGTCAACGACGTGATCGGCATGGCCGCGCGCGGCTCGCATGCCACGATCGTGTTCGACATGGACGATCCGATGGGCGATTCGACCTGCGTCGCGTGCGGCGAATGCGTCCAGGCCTGCCCAACCGGCGCGCTCCTGCCGGCGACCGTCGTCGCGCCAGCGAAGCCCGGGCGCGTCCAGCCCGACCGCTCGGTCGACAGCGTCTGCCCCTATTGCGGCGTCGGCTGCCAGATCACCTATCACATCAAGGACGACAAGATCCTCTACGTCGACGGCAAGGAAGGACCGGCCAATCTCAACCGCCTCTGCGTCAAGGGCCGCTTCGGCTTCGACTATGTCAACCACAGGCACCGGCTGAAAAAGCCGCTGATCCGCAAGGACGGCGTCGCGAAGGACGCGCACGCCGATGTCGATCCCGCCAACCCCTACACGCATTTCCGCGAGGCGACGTGGGCGGAGGCGCTCGATCGCGCCGCCGGTGGGCTCCGGCGCATCCGCGACACACATGGCGGCAAGGGGCTCGCCGGCTTCGGCTCGGCCAAGGGGTCCAACGAGGAGGCCTATCTGTTCCAGAAGCTGGTGCGCACCGGCTTCGGCACCAACAACGTCGACCACTGCACGCGGCTCTGCCACGCGTCCTCGGTCGCGGCGCTGATGGAAGGGATCGGCTCGGCCGCCGTCACCGCGCCGTTCACCGCCGCCAAGGACGCCGAGGTGATCATCGTCATCGGGGCCAATCCGACCGAGAACCACCCGGTCGCCGCGACCTTCCTCAAGAACGCGGCGAAGGCCGGCAAGACGCTCGTCGTCATGGACCCGCGCGGCCAGGCGCTCAAGCGCCACGCGACGCACATGCTCCAGTTCAAGCCGGGCACCGACGTCGCCCTCCTCAACGCGATGATGCATGTCATCGTCACCGAGGGCCTGCACGATCCCAAATACATCGAGAGCCACACCGAGGGCTTCGAGGTGATGCGCCAGCACCTCACGCCCTATTCGCCCGAGGCGATGGCCGAAGTGTGCGGCATCGACGCGGCGACGATCCGGACCGTGGCGCGCCGCTACGCGACCGCGGCCGCCTCGATCATCTTCTGGGGCATGGGCATCTCGCAGCACGTCCACGGCACCGACAACGCGCGCTGCCTGATCTCGCTCGCGCTGATGACCGGCCAGGTCGGCCGGCCCGGCACCGGGCTCCATCCGCTGCGCGGCCAGAACAACGTGCAGGGCGCCTCCGACGCGGGCCTCATCCCGATGTTCTATCCCGACTACCAGTCGGTCACGAACGAGACGATCCGCGGCCGCTTCGAGGGCGACTGGGCGAGCCCGCTCGATCCCAAGCGCGGCCTCACAGTGGTCGAGATCATCAACGCGATCATCGCCGGCGAGATCCGCGGCATGTACATCATGGGCGAGAACCCGGCGATGTCGGACCCCGACACCAACCACGCCCGCGAGGCGCTCGCCAAGCTCGAGCATCTCGTCGTCCAGGACCTGTTCCTCACCGAGACCGCGTTCCACGCCGATGTCGTGCTGCCCGCCTCGGCCTGGCCCGAGAAGGACGGCACCGTCACCAACACCAACCGCCAGGTGCAGATGGGGCGCACCGCGCTGCCGCTCCCCGGCGATGCGCGGCAGGACTGGTGGATCATCCAGGAGATCGCGCGCCGCATCGGCCTCGATTGGCGCTACGGCCATCCGCGCGACGCCTATGAGGAGATGCGCCGGGCGATGCACTCGATCGACGGCATCTCGTGGGACCGGCTGATGCGCGAGGACGCCGTGATCTACCCGTGCGCCGAGGAGGACGAGCCCGGCCACGAGATCGTGTTCGGCGACGGCTTCCCGACCGCATCGGGGCGCGGCAAGTTCGTGCCGGCGAGCCTGATCCCGCCGGACGAGCTCCCCGACGACGAGTATCCGATGATCCTGACCACCGGGCGCCAGCTCGAGCACTGGCACACCGGCGCGATGACGCGGCGGGCGACGATCCTCGATGCGATGGAGCCCGAGGCGGTCGCGATGCTGTCGGCGCGCGAGATCGCGCGCCGCGGCCTCCGACCCGGCGACACCATCCGCGTCGTGACGCGGCGCGGCGCGATCGAGATCAAGGTGCGCGTCGACGACGCGGTGCAGGACGGCATGATCTTCATCCCGTTCTGCTACGCCGAGGCGGCGGCAAACCTCCTCACCAACCCGGTGCTCGATCCGTTCGGCAAGATCCCGGAGTTCAAGTTCTGCGCCGCGCGGATCGAGAAGGCGCACGCGGCCGCGGCCGAATAGCCGATCGACCCAAGGGGCGCGCCGGGCGAGCCGCTGGCCATCGAACGGGCGCGGGTGACCGGCATGGACACCGACATGAGCACCGGCACGGGCACCGACTTGGATACCGACATGGGCACCGACATGGAAGGGGCGACGCCGACAGCGCGCCGGGCACGGCGATCGACGGGAAGGCCGTGACGATCCGCGTGCCGGCACTTTTGGCGTTCGCACTCGCCGGGGCGGGCGCCGCGCCCGCCGCCGGGCGCCGGCCCGCTCGCGCTGCACGAGGCCTTCGTCGCCGGCGACATCGCGGCCGTCCGCCGCGCGCTTGGGGAGCCGGCGGATTTTCCCAACGGCGCGATGCCGGAGGCCCATGGCGACAGCGCGCTCGAGTACGCGATCTATCACGGCCCGTTGCGCCTGATCGCGGCGCTCCTCGCCGCCGGCGCCGATCCCAACTATCCGAGCCCCGGCGGCTTTCCCGCCCTCCTCGCCGCGCTCTCGACCGACCGGCCCGACACGTTCGAGATCCTGACGCTCCTCCTCGCCCACGGCGCCGACATCGGCCAGCGCGGCGTCAACGACTACACCGCGCTCCACTACGCCGCGCGCAAGGACGACGTGAAGCTCTTCGCGCACTTGATCGCCCACGGCGCCGACCCGGACGCGCGCACCGCGATCGACGACTACGCGACCGCCGCCGACGAGGCGCTCCGCGCCGGCGCGACGCGCGCCTCCGCTTTTCTCCGGAAGTTCACCGCCTAGCCGCGCGCGCCGCGGCCGCCGCGACCGGCCCGCTAGCCCGCTCAGTCGGTGAGCGGGTTGTAGACGATGTCGACGAGGTTCCGCCGCTGCTCGGGCGTCAGCGGCGCGTTGATCATCTTGTCGTCGAGCGCGAGCTGAATCAGGAGATCGAGATCGCCGAGCTGGTGCGGCGCCTGGCTCTCGAGCGTGAGATATTCGGGCGCCTTCTTCGCGAGCGCGAGGTCGATCTTCCACTTCTCGGCATAGCGGCGGATCGGCGCCTCGCCGCCGGTGTGGTTGAAGACGACCCCCTTCCACATCGCGCGGACGAAGCGCCGCGCGACGTCGCGGTTCTTCTCGAGCCAGTTCGAGTTCGCGGCCGTGACGCGGATCGGCACGTTGCGGAGGCCTGCGGCGTCGGTGTCGGCGCTCGCGATGATGCGGACCTCGTTCCGGAGCACGAGATCGAAGCCGGCCGGCGGAATGGTCCAGCCGGTGTCGATCTGGCCGGACATGACCTGGGTGCGCGAGGCCGCCGAGCCGCCGACCGAGACGAGCTTCGCCTTGATGCCGGTCTCCTTGAGGATGTACTGCGCGGCGATATGCGTGGTCGCGCCGGGACGCGAGAAGACCAGCGTCTTCCCCTCCATGTCCTTGAGCGACTTGATCGGGCTGTCCATCCGCACATACCAGACCACCGGGCCCGGCCCGCGCTTGCCGTTGCCGATCACCTTGACCGGCGCACCCTTGGAGTAGGCGGCGAGCACGCTGGTGCCGCCGACGCCGGTGACGATGTCCTGCGAGCCGGTGATGATCGTCTGCATCGTGGCGGCGCCGCCGTCGCCGTAGATGATCGAGACGTCGAGATTCTCCTTGGCGAAATAGCCCTCGGCGAGTGCCTGCTCGGGCGCGAAGAGCTCGAAGGATTCGCTGGTCGAGATGATGAGGCGGACCTTGTCGCGGGTCTGGGCCGCGACCGCGCCGGCCGACACGGCGAGCACGAGGAACGCGACGGCCGCCGATGACAAAACGTGGCTGAGCATGATGGCCTCCCGGGGCTGTTCTTGTCGTACCGTGCAACGCGTCTCGCGCTCACTATACAACCTGGGCGGGCGCGAGACGAGCGCGAACGGGGACGCTCAGAATAGCGCGACGCCGCCGTCGCTCCGCGGATCGCCGGCGCCCTCGAGCACGCCCGAAGGATGGCGCACCAGCGCGCCGGCATGACCCATGAGATCGGTGATCGGCTCGACCACCTCGACCGCGTGTCCGGCCGCGCGGAGCCGCTCATAGACCGCGGGATCGAAGCGATCCTCGATCTTGAGCGTCGTCGACTGGGCGCCCCAGTTGCGCCCGAACAGCCAGCGCGGCGCGGTGACGGCGGCCTGGAGCTCCTGGCCGTAGTGGACGTGGCGGGTGAACACCGCCGCCTGGGTCTGCGGCTGGCCCTCGCCGCCCATGCAGCCATAGGCCATCACGCGGCCGTCGGCGAGCTCCGCGAGCGCCGGGTTGAGCGTATGGAACGGCTTCCGCCCCGGTTGCAGCGGGTCCTTGGCGCCCGCCTCGAGCGAGAAGCTCGTGCCGCGGTTCTGCCACAGGATGCCGGTGTCCTCGAGCACCACGCCCGAGCCGAACTCCCAGTAGATGCTCTGGATGAACGAGACCGTGCGGCCGGCCGCGTCGATCGCGCCCATCCAGATCGTGTCGCCCGCGTTGGGCGGCGCCGGCCAGGCGAGCGCGCGCGCCGGATCGATGCGCGCGGCGCGGCGGTCGAGATCGGCGGGCGCGACGAACTCGGCGGGGTCGCGGCGCATGAAGTCGGGATCGGTGACGTGCCGGTCGCGCACGATGAAGGCCTGCTTGGTCGCCTCGACCAGAAGGTGCACGTAGTCGAAGCCCTCCGGCGCCGCCGCCGCGACGCGATCGTAGAGGCCGAGGATCATCAGCGAGGCGAGGCCCTGGGTCGGCGGCACCATGTTGTAGACGGTGCCGTGGCGGAGCCGCACCGACAGCGGGCGCGTCACGATCGCGGCGTGGCGGGCGAGGTCCTCGCGCGTCACCGGCGCGCCGATCCGCGCCAGATCAGCCGCGATCGCCTCGCCGAGCGGGCCGCGATAGAACGACATCAGCCCGTTGTCGGCGAGTGCCCGGAGGCTCGCGGCGAGCCGCGGCTGGCGGAACGGCGTGCCGGCGGCCGGCACCGCGTCTCGGTCGAGGAAGGTCTCGGCGAAGCCCGGCACGGTCTCGAGATCGGCGCGCTTGGCGAGCGTCGTCAGATGATGCGCCTTGGTCAGCGGCACGCCGACGCCGGCATAGTGTATCGCGTCCTCGAGGAGCCGGCCGAGCGGCAGCGCCCGGCCCCAGTCGCGCGCGATGTCGAGCGCGGCCTGCCAGCCCGACACGGTCCCCGCCACCGTGCATGCGGCGAGCGGCCCGCGCGGCGGCATGGTGTGGTG
>Ga0194132_10004389_pt1 | contig 23997 bp, 27 predicted proteins | sample TA2KigOf80mmetaG_FD_148612 | JGI IMG/M metagenome (GOLD analysis project Ga0194132, IMG submission 148612) | Freshwater microbial communities from Lake Tanganyika, Tanzania - TA2015054 Kigoma Offshore 80m | ecosystem: Environmental > Aquatic > Freshwater > Lake | place: Tanzania: Lake... | reverse complement strand
AAGCACGGCCGCATGATGCCGGAGAACGGCCGCGAGCTGATCCGCCGGCACGACGCCATCCTCTTCGGCTCGGCGGGGCATCCGGAGATTCCCGACCACATCACGCTCTGGGGCCTGCGCCTGGCCATCTGCCAGCCTTTCGACCAATACGCCAATGTACGCCCGACCCGCGTTCTGCCCGGCATCACCTCGCCGCTGCGGCACGTCAACGACAAGGAGCTCGACTGGGTCATCGTGCGCGAGAATTCCGAGGGCGAGTACGCGGGCGTGGGTGGGCGCGTGCACCAGGGCTCGCCGTTGGAAGCGGCGACGGACGTCTCCATGTTCACGCGCGCCGGGGTCGAGCGGATCATGCGCTTCGCCTTCCGGCTGGCGCAGTCACGGCCGCGCCGGAAGCTGACCGTCGTCACCAAATCGAACGCCCAGCGTCACGCCATGGTGATGTGGGACGAGATCGCCGCGCAGGTCGCGGCGGAGTTCACGGACGTGACCTGGGACAAAATGCTGGTCGACGCCATGACCATGCGCATGGTCATGCGGCCGGAGACCATCGACACGGTCGTTGCCACCAATCTGCATGCGGATATCCTGTCCGATCTGGCGGCGGCCTTGGCTGGCTCGTTGGGTATCGCGCCGACGGCCAACCTCAATCCCGAGCGGAGCTTTCCCTCGATGTTCGAGCCGATCCACGGCTCGGCCTTCGACATCATGGGCAAGGGGATCGCCAACCCCATCGGCACGTTCTGGTCCTGCGTGATGATGCTCGATCACCTGGGCGAGCAGGAGGCCGGCGGCCGCCTGATGCGGGCGATTGAGCGGGTGACCGCCGACCGGCGCTTCCACACGCCCGATCTCGGCGGCAAGGCGAGGACGGCGGAGGTGACGGCCGCCGTGATCGACGCGATCAACGGGGCGAACGCTTGACGGGCTAACGCTCGAACTTGCCAACCAGCTCGAGATGCGACGACCAGAGGAACTGGTCGACCGGGGTGACCGTGCGCAGACGGTAGCCGCCGGCGGTCAGCAGCGCCGCATCGCGGGCGAAGGTGGCGGGATTGCAGGACACCGCGACGACGCGTTCCACCTCGGAGAGGGCGAGCGCCCGCGCCTGCTCGGCTGCGCCCTCACGCGGGGGATCGAAGACCACCGCGTCGAATTTTTCGAGCTCGTCGCCGGCAAGCGGGCGGCGGTTGAGATCGCGCACCTCGGCCTTGACCCGCGGTCCCAATCCGCCGCGCCGCGCACTCGCGTCGAGGGCGGCGATGGCCTCGGCGCTGCGATCGGCGGCATGGACCTGGCGCTGCGCGGCGGCGACCGGCAGGGCAATCGAGCCGCTGCCGGCGTAGAGGTCGGCGACGCGCCTGGCCTTGCCGATGCCCTCGATCACGGCCTGCTGGATGGCTTGCTCGCCTTCCAAGCTCGCCTGCAGGAAACCGCCGGGCGGCAGGTCGACCGTGACGCCGCCGAAGACGGTCTGCGAGGGCCGGTGTTGGACGACGATCTCCGCCACCGCGTGCGGGCCCGGCCGGAGCGCGATACGCGACAGATCATGCCGCTCGGCGAACTCGGCCAGCCGGCTGCGTGTCGCCCGGTCGGCGTCCGGGGCGCGCGTCAGCACCAGCTCGACACCGCTGTCGACGGACGTCGCCAGCACGTCGAACGCGGCGCGGGGCCAGAGGGTAGCAAAGAACTCACGCAACGGTGCCAGCAGCCGCTCGAGCGGCGGCACGAGGATCGGGCACGGACCGATATCGATCGCCTCGCGACTGGCGCGCACATGAAAACCCAAGGTCGCCCGGCCGCCGGCCGTGCGCACCAGGAACTCCGCCCGCCGCCGTGACCCCGGCGGTGTGCGGGCAAGCGGCTGCAGGGCAAATCCTTTGAGCCCGGCGCGCTCCAGTGTGGCGGCCAGGGTGTCGGTCTTCCAGCGCGCGTAGAGATCGTCCGCGAGATGCTGCAGGGCGCAGCCGCCACACTTGCCGGGCCCGAAATGCGGGCAGGGCGGTATAGCGTGGCCGGTCCCGCGTTCGAGCCACTCGACCGGCAGCGCCCTTTCGGGGCCGGTGCGGCGGGCGCGCACCCGGTCGCCGGCCAGCGTGTAGGGCACGAAGAGCGGCGTGCCCTCGTGCCGCGCGACGCCGTCGCCCTGCGAGCCGAGCGCGGTGATGGCGAGATCGAGGAGTTCCAGCCCTGTCACGGCACGGCCCGGTGACGACGCCGGGAGGCGTCAGCTGGCGCGTTCGAGGTCGCGCCAGACGCGGTCGGCGATGTCCTGCAGCTTCTGGTGGTCGATCGTGCCGGCGAAGGCATAGGCATAGCCGTTGTTGCGCCAGTGCACGATGTTGACGTCCCCGCGCCGGTCGGCCTGGGCCGGCAGGTAGGGCGCGTCGGTATGGGCCACGACCAGGGCGACGAGATCGCCGGTGCTCGAGGTGTAGAGGAACTGCGCTGCCGGCTTGCCGCCGATGATCAGCAGCCGCCCGCCCTGTGGCGCAAAGCCGCGGGCCGAGAGATCGGGCACGTTGAGGCGCCGGTTGAGCTTGCTGCCGAAATATTTCTCCAGCTCGGGCACGTCCTCGGCGCTGAAATCGACCAGCAGCTTGTCCTTCTGCGCCAGGGAACTGGTGTAGACTTGGTAGATGCCGGCGACATGGTCGAGCCAGCGCTCGCCCAAGCCTCCCGGCGTGGTCGAGGCGACCTGCACCGGACTCTCGGCAGGCGGTACGACGCCAGTGTAGCGCCCGGCGCTGTAGCCGACGATCAAGGCCGCAAGGCCGGCGGCCATTGTCCAGCCCCAGACACCATGCGCGGACCCACGGCTCCTGCGCGGATCGAGGCGCACGACATTGGCGGCGGCCTGCGTCGCGGCACCGGCATTGCCGCTGCCGGCGAGGGCCGCGACCAGCCGGTCGGGGACCGGCTCGTGCAGCACGTCGGCGAAGGCGGCCCGGGTGATGGCGGCACCGTCGCGCATGCGCTGGGCGCGGGCGGCGATCGAGGCATCGGCAGCCATTGCCGCCTCGATCTCGCGCGCCGTCGCGGCGTCCACTTCGCCGTCGACATAGGCCATCAGCATTACGTCATCCATTCTGCTCATCGCGCGGCCTGTTCCCGGCTCCAGCTCGCTCCCTCACTCTACGGTTGAGGGCGGGGTTTTCATCCCGCCACTATCCTAAGCGCACGACATTGCCGCTGGCTGTGTCTCCGATCACACGCGACAGGCCGAGACGCGCCCGCGCCAGGCGGCTCATCACCGTACCGATCGGAATTCCGAGCGTGTCCGCAGCCTCCTTGTAGGTCTGACCTTCCACGCATACCAGCATCATCACCGCACGTTGTTCCTCCGGCAGCTTGGCGATGGCCTTGCGCACCGCATCGTAGGTGAGGTGCGCCTCCATCCGCCTGACGCCGTCGACGCTCAGCTCCGGCTCGGCCGCCTCGGCCGCGTCGATGCGGCCTTCGCCGGTCCGGACCTTCGCCGCCCGCCGTTCGTCGAGCCAGATGGTCTGCACGATGCGGAACATCCAGCTGTCGAGCCGCGTGCCCGGCGTCCATTGCTCGATGCGGGCGATGGCCCGCTCGCAGGCTGCCTGCACGAGGTCGTCAGCCTGGTCGGCGACGCCGGTCAGGCCCCGGGCAAAGCGCCTGAGACGGGGCAGTAGCGCCACCATCTCGGCCCGGACCCGGTCGTCGAGCTTGCCGGTCATGCGCCTGACATCCAGACGGGCGAAAACCGGCTCTGCGCGACACGCAGACAACGGCTTTGCCGTGCCTTTATTCCGCCATGATTAAGGTTATTTTGCAGTATTTTCAAGGGTTTGTGTCGAATCCGGGGCGCTGGCCGGCCTCCCGCCATGAAACCGCAATCCGCCCGGCCTGTCATGGGTTTCTTTTGCGGCGGCTACGCGGCGGTCACGGCGCCGCGCCGGAAGGCCCAGGTCTCCGCGCTTCTTCTGCCAATAGTCGTAGACCGCGCGCAGAATCGGCTCGCGAATCGTTGTGGCATCAAGAAGCACGCATCCCCCGTGCTGTCTGAACATGTAACTCGCCCCCTGCTTTAGGGCTTAGCACTGGACGCGCAGTGGGTCTCGGCGGCCGAAAGTCGGTGGTCTTGTCGTCGTGGTTGCTCGCCTCCATCGTGGTTAATTGCCGGCTCGACTCTATCTCCGCCCGTCTTTCGGCCGGGTACTCGGATAGGCACCGGTGGCCCCGGTTACCGGCAAGGCCAGCATCCAGGCCAGGGACTGCCGCTTGCGCTCGAGGAACTGCGTCAGGCCGATGGTCATGCCCTGGTGTCCCGCCTGCGGCTGGTCGCGATAGCTGGCGAAGAGCCGGTCCCACCACGGATGATTGAAGCCGAAATTGCTGTTGGTTTCGTGCGGCTGCACCGAGTGATGGACGCGGTGCATGTCCGGTGTCACCACAATCCAGCGCAGGATGCGGTCCGCCGCCGGCGGCAGGGCAATGTTGGCGTGGTTGAACATCGAGGTGGCGTTGAGCAGCAGCTCGAAGAGCACGACTGCCAGCGGCGGCGCGCCCAGTGCGGCGACCACCGCCATCTTGATCGCCAGGGAGAGGATCATCTCCACCGGATGGAAGCGCACGCCGGTGGTGACGTCGATGTCGGGATCGGCGTGATGCACCATGTGCAGCCGCCAGAGCAGCGGCACGGCGTGAAAGGCGCGGTGCTGGGCATAGATGGCGAGATCGAGCAGCGGCAGCGCCGCCGCAACGCGGACCCAGCCGGGCAGCGCAACCAGGTTCAGCAGGCCCCAGCCGCGCTCCTGCACCAGCACAGCGAACTCGACCAGCAGCAACGGAAACACCAGCCGCAGGACAACGGTGTCGATGGCGATCAGCGACAGATTGTGCAGCCAGCGGAAGCTGCGCGAAGCGACCGGCGCGCGGCGCGGTGCCAGACTCTCCGCGAGGCCAAGACCGAGGAGCAGTGCGAGGAACGCGGCACCGCGCACCATACCCTCATGAGCGAGAAGCCAGGCTTCCATCCTGAACATACTAGGAGGGGCGGCGTCCTCTGACCACCTGCGCCGGCATGACGGGGAAACTGCGCCCTACGGCGCCCTGCGCTGCGTATCGTCGGGCAGCTCCTGCCGCACGTCGGGCTCGGACTCGCTGCGCCAGTGCACGACCTCCCACGAGGCTGGCGCGGCGTCCTGCCGTTGCCGCAGGTAGACCTGCAGATCCTCCCAGGCTTCGCCCTCGCAAGATCCCTGGCTGGCGGGGCAGGCGCGGCGCTGCGCCTCGACCAGGGCATAGCCCGGCTTGAACCAGTCGAGGTCGCGCAGATCGTCGGTGACGTCCTCCGCACGGATGATCGAGACGCGCTCGGTCACGTATTCGGTCTGCTGCGGCTCGCCGGCCGGGCGAGGCGGCACGGCCGCACCCACCGTCCGGCACATGGTGGCGTCGCCGCGGGTCAGGCAGGCGAGCAGCGTCTCGGCCGCGCAGGCCGGTGTGGACGGCGATCCGAGGCAGAGGCTGGTGGCAGCGTCCGGACCGATGCGGCCCGGCTTGTCCCTTGAGAATTGCGCGACCGCCGCTCCCGCTTCAAGAACGAGCGCCAGCAGCGCCGAGAGCAGCACGACAGGCAAGCGTTTCATGCGAATCCCCGCTCGGCAGCGAGCGCGCCCAGCGCTTCCTTGACCTCCGCAAAGACCGCATCCCAGTCACCCGGCCGGGGTTGACGAAACAGCCGCATCGAGGGATTCCACGGGGAGTCCGAGCGGTCACGCAGGTAGAGCCAGTAGGGAACATAGGCCAGCATGTTCCATACCGGGCGGCCCAGCGCGCCAGTGAGATGCGCGACTGAGGAATCGGTCATGATCACCAGGTCGAGCCCCTCGATCGCCGCCGCCGTGTCGGCGAAATCGTCGAGATGGGGCGCCAGGTCGACGATCAGCGAGCGCCCGCGCACCCGATCGAGATCGGGTGCGCGCGGGCCCTTCTGCAGGCTGAAGAGCTGCACGCCCGGCACCTCGGCGAAGGGCAGGAATCGTTCGATCGAGGTCGAGCGCAGGTGATTGGCCTTGAAGGTGACGCTGCCCGACCAGACGATGCCGACCTTTAGCGCGTCGGCGTAGGGGGCAAAGATCGGCGCGAACTTTTCGCGGCACTCCTCGCTGATGCCGATCGGCACGGGCGGCGGCACCGAATCGAGATCGGTGCCGAAGATGCCGGGCAGGCTCAGGTATGGGCATTGCACATCGAACTCGGGCAGCGTCGAGCCGACCACGAGCACGTCGTCGACGCCGGGGATGGTGCGGAACAGGCGTTCGAGCGGCGCCTGGCAGCCGACGATCACCCGGCCCACCCGCTCCTTGACCATGGGTACGTAGCGGGCACCCAGCAGCGTGTCGCCGAAGCCCTGCTCGGGCCAGAGCAGGATCGTGCCCTCGGGCAGGTCGCCGCCGTCCCAGCGCGGCTGGCGATAATTGGGCGGCCGCAACTCGGCGAGCTTCCAGCGCCATTCGAACTGGCTCCAGCCCTCGGCGAACTCGCCCAGCATCAGGTGGATCTGGGCGCTGTCGGTGTGAGCCGTGACATGCTCGGGGGCGAGGTTGAGCACGTGCTGGAAGGCGGCGAGCGCGTCGCGCAGATCGCCGCGCTCGCGCAACGCCACGCCGAGATTTTGCCAGGTCGTGGTGTTGCGCGGCTCGAGCTTCACAGCGCGATAATGCGCGGCCACCGCCTCGTCCAGCCGGCCGACATCCTTGAGCGCGTTGCCGAGATTGGAGAGCACGCCGCCTTGCTCGGGCATCAGCGCCAGGGCGCGCAGGTAGGCGACGATGGCCGATGCCGGCTGGCCGTTGGAGCGCAGCGCCACGCCCAGGATGGTCCAGGCCTTGGGATCCTCTGGTGTGGCCTTGACCAGCGCCTCGGCGGCGGGGACGGTGCCGGCGGCCTGACCGGCGCCCAGGCGCACCTCAAGCTGGACCTTGAGTTCGGCCGCGGTGAGCGGCACGGCCTCGGCGGTTTTCGGGGGTGCGGACTCTGCCATTCCTGATTCGGTACCGGCGTTCGCTTGCGGGAGCTTGACGCCCGCTATCCTAACCGCGATTCGCAGGATTTTGAGTCAAAACCATTCCCGGAAAACCGAGCCCGTCCGCGCGGCGTCGGTCCGGGACGTTTATCCGGGCGTCCCAATCGTCCGAACTCCCCGCGAATCGCGGCCGGCATAGGCGGAACGGTGTCATGACTCGCCAGCGTGCATCTCTGCCAACGCTGACACTCGTCGCCGCGAGGATGTACGGCCCGGGCAGCAAGAAGGGCAAGATAACGGGTCCGGGTCCGGCCCCGCCCCCTCGCGGCTCTTGAGGCATCACTGATATCTTAGTTATAAGTCACGGCATGAGCCAATCCATGCTGCGCCACAAGGCCTACGACCGCTTCAAGGAGCGGCTGTTCGCCCGTGCCCTCGAGCCGGGCCAGTTCATCACCCAGCGCGAGCTGAGCGAGATCGTGAAAGTGCCGGTCGGACCGCTTCGCGAGGCTCTGAAGAAGCTCGAGGCCGAGGCGTTGGTCAGGCTCATCCCGCAGCGCGGCATCCAGATCGCCGAGGTGAACGTCGCCTTGCTGAACGATGCCTTCGGCCTGCGCCGTATTCTTGAGCTTGCCGCCGCGCGCCAGTTCGCTGCGGAGGCGCCGATGGCACTGATCCGCGATCTTGAATCGCAGACCGCGCGTGTCCTGAAGCGCGTCCGCCCCAATCCGGACCGCGAAGCGCTCGACGAGGCGCTGCGGGTCGATTGGATGATGCACGACCTCGTCATCGATCATGTGGGCAATCGCCTGCTCTCGGAGGTGCATCGCCTGAATTTCGATAAGATCCGCATGGCGCGGCTCCATCGGCGGTTCACGCCCGACCGCCTGCGCCCGGCGATCGAGGAGCATCTGGCCGTCATTGCCTGTTTCCGCGCTCGCAGTCCCGATGGGGCCGCCGCCGCGCTCGACCGGCATTTGGCGATCGCGCACCGGCGGGCCGTCGGCCTGACTCCATGACGGCGCGCCCCAACCTTCTATTCCTGTTCTCCGACCAGCACGCATTCCAGGTGGCCGGATGCTACGGCGACAGCGTCGCCCGGACCCCCAATCTCGATGCGCTTGCCGCAGCCGGCGTGACCTTCGATGCGGCCTATTGCCCCTCGCCGATCTGCGTGCCGTCGCGCATGTCGATGCTCACGGCACGTCATCCTTCCGCCCAGGATTGCTGGACGAACGACGACTTTCTGGCTTCGGATCGGCCGACCTGGCCGCACGCGCTGGGTGCTGCGGGCTACCGGCCGATCCTGATCGGCCGCCTGCACGCCATGGGTCCCGACCAGCTGCACGGCTACGCGCAGCGCGAGGTCGGCGATCACAGCCCCAACTGGGGTGGCGTGCCGCGCCACGATATGGGAGTCCTGAACGAGACCAACGATCCGCATCGCACGAGCGTGGTTCGCAGCGGCCCTGGCGAAAGCGTTTACGAGATCAAGGACCGCGACGTGACGTGCGCTGCGGTCGCCTGTCTTGACAGGCTCGGCGCCGAGCGTAAGGCCGGCAGCAGCGAGCCGTTCGCACTCAGCGTCGGCTTCATGCTGCCCCATCCGCCCTATGTCGCGACGAGGGCGGATTACCGGCTCTTCGCCGATCGTGTCCCGCCGCCGCGCCGGGGGCCGCCCTCGCCGGGCAGCGAACATCCATGGCTCGCCTGGTGGCGCGCGAACCGGGGTGTCGAAACTGTCGACCCCGCGGATGCCCAGCGGGCGCGTACCGCTTACTACGCGCTCACCTACCGGCTCGATGCCATGATCGGCGACGTCCTCGCCGCCCTGCGCCGCAACGGGCTCGCGGAGAACACCCTGATCGTCTACACGACCGACCACGGCGACCAGATCGGCGAGCGCGGCCTCTGGTGGAAGCATACGTTCTACGAGGAATCGGTCCGCGTGCCGATGATCCTCTCGTGGCCGGGGACGCTTCCCGCAGGCCAGCGCCGGGCCAGCGTGGTCAATCTCGTCGACCTGACCGCAACGATGCTGGCAGCACTCGGCGCCCCGCCCCTGCCTCATGCGCAGGGCCGCAGCTTTCTCGATGTCGCAAAACGCACCGACGCGACGTGGCTCGACGAGACCGTTTCGGAATACTGCACCGACGAGGTGCCGGTCTGGACCGGCGGCATGGCCGTGCGCCAGCGCATGCTGCGCCGGGATCGCTGGAAGCTCATCTACTATCACGGCTATCGCCCGCAGCTGTTCGACCTGGCGACCGACCCCGACGAGCTGCGCGATCTCGCCAGCTCGCCGGCGCATGCGCCGGTGCTGGCGAGCCTCCTTGAGCGCCTTCTGTCGGACTGGTCGCCCGAGGCGATCGACACCCGCATGCGCGGCCGCCGGGCCGACAAGGATCTCATCGGGGCGTGGGCGCGCCGCACGAATCCGACCAATGCCTATTTCTGGCCGACCCGGCCCGAGCAGAACCGCCTCGAACAAGCCTGAAACAACGCTCAAGCGAGTCAACCGCCACCAGGAGGGAACCAGGATGCTCAAGAAACTCATCGCTGCATTCGCGCTGCTCGGCGCGACCGCGGCAACGGCGCAGCCGCTCGAGATCAAGGTCGGTGCCGCCTATGCAACGGATCACGCCGCTGCGTTCATCGGCGTGGAGCGCGGCATTTTCGCCAAGCATGGGCTCGACGCGAAAATCGTCATGTATCAGACCGGAGTCGAGATGATCAACGGCCTGATCGCCAACGCTCAGGACGTCAACATCATGGGCTCGATCCCGTTCCTCGCCGGCGTGTCGCGCGGCCAGCCCATCGTGCTGATCGGTCACCTGCACGGCGACGCGCTGTCGATGAGCTACTCGCAGAACAACGCCATCATCACCACACCGCAGGGCGGCGTCCGCAAGGACGATCTGCAGACTCTCCGGGGCAAGAAGATCGGCCTTGCCCGCGGAACCGGCGCCGAAGGATATCTGCTCGGGATCTTGGCACAGGCCGGCCTCAAGGACAGCGATATGACGCTGGTCAACATCCGGCCTGCCGATACACCGACCGCGCTCCGCCAGGGCGACGTACATGCGGTTGCGGCCTGGGAACCCTGGGCGACGGTCACCGCCCTTCGCACGCCCGGCGCCGTCGAGGTGATCCGCGGCAACTGCGACAGCTGCTACGATCCGGGCTCGATCCTGACGACGCGGGCGACCATCGCCCAGAAGCCCGAGCAGCTCCGCCGCTTCATGGCCGCCTTCGCCGAAGCGCATCAGTGGCTCCGCCTCAACTACGACGCCGCGGCCGAGATCAACATGCGCTGGATCACCGGCATCGACATGGACGTCATGAAGGTCGCCATCCGCAACTCGCTCTACGATTTGCGCGTTACCAAGAACACGCTGGACGGCTACGACACCAAGACGATCCCCGCCCTCGTCGCCGACAAGCGGATGGCCCGTTCGCTGCCCGCGGCAAGCGTGGTGGATGCCCAGTTCTACAAGCATGTCGAGGCGACGGCGCCGCAGTTCTTCTCCGACCTGAAGCCGGTCCCCGCCGACCGCCGCCTCTGAGTCAGAGCGGAGCGATGCGAAGCATCCGAATCGCCGCTCGCGATCTTCGGCTCGAGTACCGCGACGAGACGCGTGGCGAGCGTCACGTCGCGGTCGACGGGCTGTCGCTCGACGTTCTTGCCGACGAGTTCTTCTGTGTCGTCGGGCCGAGCGGCTGCGGGAAATCCACGCTGATATCGGCGATCGCCGGCTTTCTGAAGCCGCGCGCCGGCAGCCTGACCCTCGATGGAAAGCCGATCGGCGGACCGGGCGCCGACCGCGGCGTCGTCTTTCAGGAATATGCGCTGCTTCCCTGGATGACGGTGCTCGACAATGTCGCCCTCGGCCCCAAGCTCAAGGGCGTGGCGAAGGATGAGCGGCACGAGCGGGCGCGACGCTACCTCGCCATGGCCAACCTGTCCGATGCGGCGCAGAAATACCCGCATGAGCTCTCCGGCGGCATGAAGCAGCGCACCGCGGTCGCCCGCACGCTGGCGAACGAGCCTGAAGTGATGCTGATGGACGAGCCTTTTGCGGCGATCGATGCGCAGACCCGCATGACCCTCCAGGAGGAGCTGCTGCGCATCTGGGCGGCCGCCCGGATCACGGTCCTCTTCGTGACGCACAGCGTCGAGGAAGCCTGCTTCCTCGGCGACCGTGTCGCCGTGCTGACGCCGGGCCCAGGTCGGGTGAAGGAGATCGTTGACGTTCCGATCGCTCGCGAGCGGCGGAGCTGGGCGGTGCTCGGGACCGATCCCGAATTCATCCGGGTCAAGGATCACGTCCTGGCCTCGGTCCGTGACGTGGGCCGCAAGGCGGCATGACTCAGCGCCGGCATCCGCTGCTCCAGACCGCTGCCGCGACGCTCGCCGTTATCGTGACAATAGGGGCATGGACGGCCTGGGGCCGGATGCACGCCGCGGGGCTTCTCAGTGCGGCAGGAGTGGGTGCTGCCAAGGGCCACTACGTCCTGACTCTGACCTTTGCGCCGGAAGGCTTTCATGTGACGCGGCTTCAGGCGATCGGGCGGCTGATCGAGGTGCACGGCGCCGACGTGTTCCTGATGGATGTCGATCCGGTCGCGCTGCGCGATGCGGCGACCGCCTACTGGATAAAGGAGGTGCGCCCGTGGCCGGGTCGCTAGCGGCGCCCGCCGTCCCGCTGCGGCGAAGACTCGAGCGGCCGGCCAAAGGCGCGCTCGGTATCCTGCTTTTCCTGTTGGCCTGGCAGGTCTCGGTCCCGCTCGTCGGCCTGGAGCCCTATTTCTACCCGGCTCCCTCCGATGTCGCCGCCGCCTTCGCCGATCTCGTCCGCAAAGGCATCCTGCCGGTTTACGTCATCGACAGCCTGGAGCGCTATGCCGTCGGCGTGGCGATCGGGACGTTCGCCGGGATCGTGCTCGGCGTCCTGATCGGCCTCAGCGCGACCGCCTCGCGGCTTCTGTCGCCGACGATCAACTTCCTCTTCGCCATCGTCGAGGTGGCCTGGATTCCCATCTTCGTCATCTGGTGGGGCTACGGCTACAAGACCATCCTGATCGCGCTGACCTATGTCGTGTTCTTCCCGGTCCTCTACAACACGCTGGTGGGCGTGCGGACCGTTCCGCAGCCGCTGATCAACGCCGTCCGTGTGCTCGGCGGCAGCCGCCGCCAGGTTCTGGCGAACGTTGTGCTGCCGGCAGCACTGCCGAGCATCATCACCGGCCTGCGCGTCGGGGCCGGCTTCGCCTTTCGCGGCCTCATCTTCGCAGAGATCGTCGCGGCGAAGACCGGGCTCGGCTATCTGATCTTCGAAGGGGCCCAGACCCAGCAGACCGCGCGCACCATCGTCGGCATGATCTCGGTCGGCCTGCTCTGGCTGCTGATCGACCGCTTCTATCTGAAGCCGGTGGAGCGGGCGACGGTCGAGCGCTGGGGCCTGGTAATCGAGGCGGATCAGCGCACATGAAGCCCCGCGCGTTCATCGGCCTGATTCCCTTCGCCCTGGCGCTCGCGGCATGGGCAATCCTGCCCCTGGTCGTCGACTACCCGTCCTACATGCTCCCACCGCTGCCCGAGGTCTGGGTGCATCTCGGGGAGATCGTCGGCGACGGGTCCCTTGCCGGCCACATCGTCCGCTCGCTGGGCCGGCTGGCGCTCGGTTTCATGCTCGGTGTGGGCCTTGCCGTCCCGCTCGGTATCGCCATCGCCCTGAACCGGCACGTTGCCGACACGCTGAAGCCGCTCCTGACGTTCCTTCAGTCGATTGCCGGGATTGCCTGGGTGCCGCTTGCCATCATCTGGTTCGGCATCGGTATCGGCTCGGTCGTGTTCGTCATCGCCAACACGATCTTCTTCGCGACGCTCTACAACACGATCGTCGGCGTGCAGGCGATACCGCAGGCCCTGCACCGTGCCGTGCGCTCGCTCGGCGGCCGCGGCGCTGGCCTGGCCACCGTCCTGATCCTGCCGGGCGCGCTTGTGCAGCTGATCGTCGGGTTTCGCACGGCAATGGCCTATGGCTGGCGCGCTCTCGTCGCGGGCGAGATGATCGCCGGCACCAACGGCCTCGGCTACATGACGATCGAGGCGGTGCAGTGGTACCGGACCGAAACCGTTCTCCTCGGAATGATCGCCATCGGGCTGATCTGGCTGGCGATGGACCGTCTCGTCTTCGTGCCGGTCGAACGCGCCACCGTCCAGCGCTGGGGCATTGTTCAGCGATGAATCCGCCGGTGGCTCGCCTCGGACTGGGTGGTGCTGCGCTCGGCGTCCTGTTCGAGCCGGTCGGCGAGGCCCAGGCGCTGGCCACTGTCGATGCCGCCTGGGAAGCCGGGATCCGCATCTTCGATACCTCGCCGCTCTACGGCGGCGGCTTGTCCGAGGAACGCTTCGGCCGCGCCCTGTCGCGGCGGCCGCGGGAGGCTTATTTCCTGTCGACCAAGACAGGGGTCAGCAGGCCCTACGGCCAGGCAGCGGCGCCGCCCGGCGGAGCGCGCCGCGCGGCGGACGTCTGGGACTATTCCGCGGACGCGACGCGACGCTCGGTCGCCGCCAGCCTCACCCGGCTGGCCGCGAACCGCGTCGACCTCGTGCATCTCCACGACGTCGAGCGGCGGACCGACGCCGCGATGACGGCCTATCCCGAGCTTGAACGGCTGCGCGCGGCCGGCACGATCGGCGGCATCGGCATCGGCGCCAATACGGTCGATGCTCCCCTCGAACTGATGGCCAGGGCGAGGTTCGACGCCGTCCTTGTCGCCGGCCGCTACTCCCTGCTCGACCAGTCGATGCTCCGGCTGGCAAAGACCGCCGAGCAGGCCGGAACGCGGCTGATCGTCGGCGGCGTATTCAACTCCGGCATCCTGGCGACCGGAGCCCGGCCCGGCGCCACTTTTCACTACGATCCCGCACCGCCCGAGGTGCTCGAACGCGTCCGGGCGATCGAGGCGCTCTGCGCCCGTTACCAGGTGCCGCTCCGCGCGGCGGCTCTCCAGTTCCCGCTGGCGCATCCGCTCGTGCATGCGCTGCTTCTGGGTGCCCGCCACCCGGCGGAGCTCCGGGACTGCCTGTCGATGCTTGCCGTACCGATCCCGTCGGCGTTCTGGCGCGACCTGCAGCGCGACGGCCATGTCGATCGCGGGTGTCCGCTTCCGTGATCGACGCGCATATCCATTTCTGGGACATGGCGCGCGATGACGACATCCTCATCGTCCGGCGCGAACCCTCGCTGCGGCGCCAGGCGATGCCGCCCGAGCTTCTGCCGCTGATGGCGCAGGCCGGCGTGCGTGGAGCCGTCGCCGTCCAATCGGCCCCCAATCCCGGCGAGAGCGGCCATCTGATCGGCGTGAGCGCGCGTCTTGCCGAGGTGCGCGGCGTCGTGGGCTGGGTCGATCTTACGGCGCCCGACGTCCGCGATCGGGCCCGCACGCTGGCGGCCCGCCCCAAGGTCGTCGGCGTGCGCGCGATGCTGAACCGGGTCGAGCCGGTTGGCTGGCTGGCCGAGGATCGGGTCCGGCCCGGCCTCGAGGCGCTTGCCGAGGCAGGACTCTCGCTCGACGTGATCGCGCGAGCGGAGCATGTCCCGGCGGTCGCCGCTGTCGCCGAGGCGCTGCCCGGGCTGGCAATCGTGGTCGATCACGGCGCGACGGCGCCGCTGCGCCGGGACGACCGCCAGGACTGGCTGACGGCGATTGCCCGGATCGGTGCGATCGGCTCGATCGCGACGAAATTCTCGGGCCTGGCCGAAGAGGCGCCGGAGAACTGGACCCCCGAAACGCTTGAGCCGGCCTTCCGGCACCTTCTGACCTGCTTCGGTCCCCGGCGAATCATGTGGGCGAGCAACTGGCCCGTCATCGATCTGCGGGGCGGCTATGCGCGCTGGCTGGCGGCAAGCCGGACGCTGCTCGACCGTGCCGGTCTTTCCGCCTCCGAACGCGAGGCGATCGAAGACGCCAACGCCCGCCGGATTTACCGGCTTGGAGAACAGTGACGGCGTCGCGCGGCATGCCGCCGCTTCGGGCCGCGCCTAGGGCCGCACGTAGCTCCAGCCCTGCTCCTGCAACTCGATCAGACGAACCACGCCGGCTTCGACGATGCCGACGTCGTCGATCAGCTTGACCGGCTTGCCCTCTGCCTTCTCCATCCCGGTGATCGTGTTGCCGCAGGCGGTGTAGACGAAGTTGTCGTAGGCGAGAAGGATCTGGTCGAGCCGAAGGCGGACCGGCGAGGTATCCTTGCGAAACATATGCAGGCCGGGCCCGTAGGCGACAACCTCGATGCGGATCGCCTCGCCTTTCCTTTTGTAGAAGTCGTAGACGTTGGTCAGGTTGTTGAGCACGAGGTTCATGCGCGCCGCGTCGTTGTCGTTGACGTGCAGGATCAGCTTGTGTTCCTTCGCCGGCGCTTGCGCGGACACCGGTGCCGCGGCGGTCCCCAGGACAAGCATGCCGATCGCCAAGACAGCGTAGATGCCGGCGCGAACGTCCATCGATCCCTCCCGGACCCGTCAGAACCCGGCCATCGGCCGAACGGTTCAACCCACCTTGAGATAGGCGTAGCCGCGTCCTTGCAGGGCGGCCACCGTCGCCACTCCCGAGGGAACCAGGCGGATATAGGGAGCGTCCTTGGCGAGCGACAGGTCGAGCTGGCTGCGCTGGAAGGTGATCTTGCACAGCAGCACCTCGACGCCGTGCTGGGCGAGAGCCCCAAGCCGCTTTTCGAAATCAGGATCGATGGCTGGCGAGGCCCAGGGAGTCTTTTCGAGCGTTTTCAGATGGAACTTGATGCCGGCCGCATGGGCGACGATGACGATCTTCAGGGCAAACGGATCGAAGTCGTAAACGGAAAGATGATTGTTGATGTTCCGCAGCATCGCGTCGTAGCGGGTATTGTCACCGAAATCGCAGTGATACAGGCAGGCGACGTCGGTCTCCTTCTTCAGGTCGGAAAGCTCGACCTCTCGCGATGCCGCCTGGGCCGTCGTGGCTGCTGCAGCGCTCGCCGTCATCGCGCCCAGCAGATGTCTGCGGCTGAATCCTCGCATGTTTCCCCCTCCCTTGCCGCCGGTCCGGTGCCGGCGTCCATATTTAATGGCTTGCGCAGATACTAATATGAAAGGTGCACTCAGGCGAGTCGCTTGCAGTTCAGAAGGTGAGTTCGTCGACGATCGCGTCTATGCCGGCTTGCGCGCATCTCGCATCGGCGGGTCCTCCGGGCGCGCCGGACACGCCAATGCCGCCGACGATCGAGCCTCCAGCCTCGACCATCAGGCCGCCGCCGACGGCCACGATCCGCGGGAACTGGCGCAGGCCGGACATCTCGCCGCTTTCGGAGAGCCGCGCGAGCTCGAGAGTGTCCTGCCGTAGCGTGACCGCAGTCCAGGCCTTGTCGGTCGCTATGGTCACCGTATGCGGGCCGGCGAAGCGGTCGCGGATGAGCGTTTGCAGAATGCCGGAGCGGTCGACGATAGCGACCGCTACCTGGTAGCCCGACGCCCGGCACGCCTTGAGTGCCGCGTCCGCCGCCTTCTGCGCGGTTTCAGGAGTCATGTGCCTGACGGTGAATACTCCGTCCTGCGCGGCGGCGCTGACGGCTCCCATCGCCAGGGCGGCGAGCGCGCCAAGCATCGTTGGTCTGAACATTGGGATACTCCTGCTCAAGAGGGGATTTCGAAAACCTGTACGTGCTCCCGTTGATTCGTGGGTCGCAGCGAGCCGGAAAAGCAATGTGCCGTGTCGCGGGCTGATGTTAGTGTCGGCCCCGACATGCCGGAATCAGGAAACACCGCGGACATGAAGCTGCTCAACCGAAAGGCCTCGGAAGCAGCCGTGCTGCTCGGCTCGATGGCCAACCCGAAGCGGTTGCTTGTTCTGTGCAACCTGCTTGACGGCGAACGACCGGTCGGCGTGCTGGCGCGCATCGTCGGTTTGAGTCCCGCGGCACTGTCGCAGCATCTTGCCAAGATGCGCGCCCTGCAGCTCGTCTCGACCCGCCGGGTGGCGCAGACCATCTATTACAGCCTCGCAAGCGTGGAAGTTCGGCAACTGCTTCAAACCCTTTACAGTATTTACTGTGCGCCGCCTGCACGCCGCCGGCGGCCCGGCCGGAAATCCGTTCGCTAAACGGCCCGGCGGCAGCGCAAGGCGCGGCCTGCATTGTAGCCTCTTCCTTATTTCATTGATTGCTAAATTAGGCTTTCCTATTATTCGTTTTAGGAAGGAAACGAATGAACGAACGGGAACTCCCGGTTGAAGCCGCAGGCTTGCCGCCGGGGCGCCTCCGCAAGGCGCCCGAGGGCTTTCTTTCCGCTGGCCAGATCGCAGAGGTGGCCAGGGGCAGGCGCGATCTGCTCAAGGCGTCTTTCGCGGCAGCGTTGGCCGGACTTGCCGGCGGAATCGGCGGCGCTTCGGCGCAGGCCGGCAAAGGCGAGCCTGAGATCCTCGAGTTGCCGCCCTGGAGCACGACCCTGGGCATGCCGGTGGCCTCGACGCCCTACGGCCTGCCGTCCAAGTACGAGCGCAATCTCGTGCGCCGCCAAAGCCCCGGTCTGACCCAGGTGGCGGCGGCCAGCGTCTCTTTTGCGCCGCTCCAGGGCAGTTTCGGCATCGTTACCCCGTCCGGCCTGCACTTCGAGCGGCACCATCAGGGCTGGTACGAGATCGACCCCAAGCAGCACCGCTTCATGGTCACCGGCTCGCGGCCGGGGATGATCAAGTCGCCCATGGTTTTCACCATGGACGATCTGATGCGGCTGCCGTCCGAATCGCGCCTTTACTTCATCGAGTGCGGCGCCAATACCGGAATGGAGTGGGGCAATGTCGCGGTGCCCACCGTCCAGTACACGCACGGCATGCTGTCTTGCAGCGAGTTCACCGGCGTGCCGCTGCGCCTGCTGCTCGAGATGTGCGGCGCCGACCTCAAGCGTGGCCGCTTCGTGCTCGCCGAGGGTGCTGACGGCTCGTCGATGACCCGCACGATACCCATGGATCTGGTGATGTCCGGCGAGGTGCTGGTCGCCTACGGCCAGAACGGCGAGATGCTGCGCCCGGAGAACGGTTATCCGCTGCGCCTGGTGGTTCCCGGCGTGCAGGGCGTCTCGTGGGTCAAATGGCTGCGCCGTATCGAGCTCGGCGACATGCCTTACGGGACCAAGGACGAGTCGATCCACTATGTCGATCTGCTGCCCGACGGCCGGCACCGGCAGTACACCTCGATCCAGGAATGCAAATCCGTCATCACGGCGCCGTCCGGCGGGCAGACGCTGATCGGCAAGGGCGCCTACACGGTCAGCGGGCTCGCCTGGTCGGGCCGCGGCCGGATCCGCCATGTCGACGTCTCGTTCGACGGTGGGCGGAACTGGCAGGAAGCGCGGCTGCAGACGCCGGTGCTGTCCAAATGCCTGACGCGCTTCACCGTGCCCTGGCAGTGGCGCGGCGAACGCGCCGTCCTGCAGTCGCGCGCCACCGACGAGACCGGCTTCGTCCAGCCGACCTATCGCCAGCTCCGCGAGGTGCGCGGCTCGCGGTCGATCTATCACAACAACGCCATCCAGTCGTGGCTGGTCGAGGACAGCGGCGAGGTCAGCAATGTCCAGACGGCCTGACGATCTGCGGCGCCTCGTCAGGATCGCCGCCGTGGCCGTGCTCGGCTCGGCGCTGGCGGTCGCGGCCTACGCCAGCGACAAATTCCCCGGGATCGGCCGCCCGGCGACGCCGGCGGAGATCGCGGCCTGGGATATCGACGTGCGTCCCGATTTCAGCGGGCTGCCGAGAGGCTCGGGAAGCGTCGAACGCGGCCTGGAGATCTGGGAAGGCAGGTGCGCCTCCTGCCATGGCACCTTCGGCGAGAGCAATCAGGTCTTCACTCCGCTGATCGGCGGCACGACGAAGGACGACATCGCCTCGGGCACGGTCGCCAACCTGAAGCGGCAGGACTATCCGCAGCGCACCATGATGATGAAGGTGCCGTATGTCGCGACGCTGTTCGACTATGTGCGGCGCGCCATGCCCTGGAACGAGCCGAAGACCCTCGAGGTCGACGAGGTCTACGCGGTCCTCGCCTATATGCTGAATCTCGCCGAGATCGTGCCGGACGGTTTCGTCCTCGACGAGCGGACGATCCGCGACGTCCAGGGCAAGATGCCCAATCGCCACGGCATGACGACGGATCATGCGATGTGGTTCGGCTCGGGCTTCGGCAAGCAGCGGCCGAAGCCGGATACCGCGAATGTCCGGTGCATGCAGAACTGCGCCGACGAGGTGACGATCGCCTCCCGGCTGCCCGACTATGCCTGGCCGGCGCACGGCAACCTCGCTTCCCAGAGCCGGCGCATCGGACCGGTGCGCGGGCGCGTCACCGGCGACGACGATCCCGACGCCGTCGACGATCCGTCGCCGCCGGCGCTGAAGCTTGCCCAGGCGGCGGGCTGCATGGGCTGCCACGGCATCAGCAACAAGATCGTCGGCCCGAGCTATGCCGACGTTGCCGCCCGCTACCGCGGCAAGGACGATGTCGCTGGAACCCTCGTCACCCGGGTGCTAAAGGGTGCCGAGGGCGTCTGGGGGCCGGTCGCCATGCCTCCGCAGGAGGATCTGAGCGAGGAAAACGCCCAGACGATCGTCGAGTGGATACTCGCAGGCGCACGTCAGCGTTAACTAGAATCGGAAATGGGACGGGGTAACAAGGGAGTGGATCGATGACAGACAAGACAGTCGGACGCCGGTGGGTGGTCAAGCGGGGCGCCGTTCTGGCGGCTCTCGCCGCCGCCGGAATGGTCGTACCGAAGGAGCTATTCGCCTCCTGGAACAAGGCCGCTTTCGAAGGCAAGACCGCCGATGAGGTGGTCAAGGCGCTCGGCGGCTCGTCGGCGGCCGCCAGCGGCGAGGTGCAGATCATCGCTTCGGACATCGCCGAGAACGGCGCCGTGGTGCCGATCCAGGCCGTGAGCCGTTTGGCCAACACTCAGCAGATCGCCATCCTGGTCCTCGCCAACCCGAACGTGCTGGCGGCGGTCTTCGATGTCGGCCCGGACATCGTTCCGGATTTCACGACGCGCATCAAGATGAGCCAGACCTCGAATGTCATCGTCCTGGTGAAGGCGGACGGCAAGTTCGTCTCGGCGACGAAGGAGATCAAGGTCACGCTCGGCGGCTGCGGCGGCTGAGGCGTCGGACCGGAACCGGAAAAGCAGGAGATTGAGATGGGAAGCCCGATGCGTATCCGCGCCGCCAGCAAGGACGGCGTGACCGAAGTGCGGATCCTGATGAACCACGAGATGGAGACAGGCCAGCGCCGCGACGGCGCCGGCAACGTCGTGCCGGCCTGGTTCATCCAGGAGGTCAAGGCGAGCCTCAACGGCAAGAACGTGATGCAGGCCCAGTGGGGGCCGTCCATCGCCAAGAACCCCTACCTGGCCTTCAAGGTGAAGGGCGGCAAGGCGGGGGACAAGGTCAGCGTCACCTGGGTCGACAACAAGGGCGACAGCCGGACCGACGAAGCGAATGTGACCTGACGGGCACGAATCGGAACCGTACAGACAACGGCGGTTTCTGCCGTCGTGGAGGGAGGATCATGAACGCCAGGCTTGCGGCGGCGCTTGTCGCCGCTCTTGCCGCGGTCGCCGTTTTCGGCGGGGCGCGGGCCCAGGACAAGGACGACACGGCCAAGGGGATCGAGGCTTATCGCGAGGCTCTCAAGGACGGCAATCCGGCGGAGCTGTTCGAGATGGCCGGCGAGGAGCTGTGGAACAAGCCGGCGGGCCCCAAGAACGCCTCGCTACAGGGTTGCGATCTCGGCCTCGGGCCGGGCAAGGTCGAAGGCGCCTTTGCCCAGCTGCCGCGCTACTTCGCCGACACCGACAAGGTACAGGATGTCGAATCGCGCCTGCTGACCTGCATGTCGGCGCTACAGGGGATCGACACGCAGGAATACGTCGACGCCCGCTTCGGGACCCCGAAGAAGAACGATCTCATCGCCCTGGCCACCTACATTTCCGGGGCATCGAAGGATAAGCCTGTGGCGGTGACCCTAGCGCATCCCAAGGCGCGCCAGATGTACGAGCTCGGCAAGCGGATGTTCTTCTTCCAGGCGGGACCGCACGACTTCTCCTGCGCCACCTGCCACGGAGAGGAAGGCCGCCGCATCCGCATGCAGGATCTGCCCAACATCATGACCAAGGAAGGTGCTGCCGCCGGCTGGACGAGCTGGCCGGCCTACCGGGTGAGCTCGGGCCAGATGTGGTCGATGCAGTGGCGGCTCAACGACTGTTTCCGCCAGCAGCGCTTTCCGGAACCGATCTACGCTTCCGACATGACGGTGGCGCTCTCGATGTACATGGCCGCGAACGCCAACGGTTCGACGGTCGCCACACCCGGCATCAAGCGCTAGGAGCCCCCGATGAACCGTCGAACCTTCTGCGCCGTGACCGCGGTGCTGTCGCTCACCGTCGCCTCCGCTGCCGGCGCCCAGCAGGCCTCCTGGGGCCCGGGCGCCGACGACACGGCGTTTGCCACGATGCTGCAGGCCAGCTTTCGCAATGCCGGCCGGGTGACCGTCGAGCGGCTCAAGCAGGACGAGACCCAAGCCTTCTGCTCGGATCCGCAGCTGGCCACGTCGAAGGCTGCGGCCAAGCAGGCGGAAGCGATCGAAGCCGCCAATCTGGCCTCGGTCAAATGGCCCAGCGACGGCAAGTGGCTGGGCGACTGGAAGTCGGGCGAGCGTATCGCGCAGAGCGGCCGCGGCCTGACCTGGACCGACTCACCGACGCAGGCGAGCGGCGGCAACTGCTACAACTGCCACCAGATCGACGCCAAGGAGATCTCCCACGGCACGATCGGGCCGAGCCTCCACCAGTACCGGAAGCTCAAGGGCGGCACCGAGCAGGTGATGCGCGAAACCTGGGCCAAGATCTACAATTCCAAGTCCAGCAACGCCTGCTCCAACATGCCGCGCGCCGGGCATATGGGCATCCTGAAGGAGACGGAGCTGCAGGACATCATGGCGCTGCTGCTCGATCCCGAATCGCCGGTCAACAAGTGAGCGGGCCGCGGAGCCGGGAATGAATCGCCGCGAATTCCTCGGTGTGCTGGCGGCGGCAGCCGCCGCCGGCATGGATCTGTCGGCCCGCAGGGCAGGAGCGCAGACCGCCGACGCGCTTTACGACGTGCCGGCCTTCGGCAATGTCTCGCTGCTGCATTTCACCGACAGTCATGCCCAGCTCCTGCCCATTCATTTCCGGGAGCCGAGCGTCAATCTCGGAATCGGCACGATGGCCGGCCGGCCGCCGCATCTGGTGGGCGAGGCGCTGTTGCGGCACTTCGCCCTGCCGGCGGGCTCGCGCGAAGCCTTCGCCTTCTCCTATCTCGATTTCGAGCGCCTCTCCCGGCAGTACGGCCGGGTCGGCGGCTTTGCGCATCTGGCGACCCTGGTGAAGCGCCTCAAGACGGCCCGGCCGGGCGCCCTGCTGCTCGACGGCGGCGACACCTGGCAGGGCTCGGGCACCTCGCTGTGGACCAAGGGCCAGGACATGGTCGACGCGGCCAAGCTGCTCGGCGTCGATATCATGACCCTGCACTGGGAATGCACCTACGGCATCGAACGCATTGCCGAGATCGCCGACAACGATTTCAAGGGCCGGGTGCAGATCGTCGCCCAGAACATCAAGACGGCGGATTTCGGCGATCCGGTCTTCGAGGCCTTCACCATCCGCCAGATCGGCGGCGTGCCGGTAGCCATCGTCGGCCAGGCCTTCCCGTACACGCCGATCGCGAACCCGCGCTACATGGTGGCCGACTGGACCTTCGGCATCCAGGAAGAGAACATGCAGGCGACGGTCGACGCGGCGCGCGCCGCCGGTGCGCGCGTCGTCGTGCTGCTCTCGCATAACGGCATGGACGTCGATCTCAAACTGGCGTCGCGCGTGCGCGGCATCGATGCCATTCTCGGCGGCCATACGCATGACGGCGTGCCGAAGCCGTTGATCGTCGACAATCCCGGCGGCAAGACGCTGGTGACGAATGCCGGCTCGAACGGCAAATTCCTCGGCGTGCTGGACATCGACGTGCAGGGCGGCACGGTGCGCGATTTCCGCTATCGGCTCCTGCCGGTGTTCGCCGACCTGCTGCCGCCGGACGCGGCCATGCAGGAGCTCATCGCGCGGGTGCGCGCACCCTACCTCCGGAAGCTCGAGGAGAAGCTCGCCGTCAGCGAGGGCCTGCTCTACCGCCGCGGCAATTTCAACGGCAGCTTCGACCAGCTCATCCTCGACGCGCTGATGCAGGAGAAGGATGCGGAGATCGCCTTCTCGCCGGGCTTCCGCTGGGGCACGTCAGTGCTGCCGGGCGAGGCCATCACCATGGAGAACCTGCTCGACCAGACGGCCATCACCTATCCCTACACGACCCTGACCTCGATGTCGGGCGAGCAGATCAAGCTGGTGCTGGAGGATGTCTGCGACAACCTGTTCAACCCCGACCCCTATCTCCAGCAGGGCGGCGACATGGTGCGCGTCGGCGGGCTCGCCTATCGCTGCGATCCCACGGCCTCCGCCGGCAAGCGGATCTCCGCCATGACCCTGAAGGGGCAGCCGATCGAGGCCGCGAAGACCTACAAGGTCGCCGGCTGGGCGCCAGTCGCCGAGGAGGCGAAGACGGCGGGCGGCGAGCCCATCTGGGATCTGATGGCGCGCTACCTGCGCGCCCGCAGGACCGTGCCGGCGCCGCGGCTCAACCTGCCGGGGCTGATCGGCACCGACGGCAATCCGGGGATCGCGCTTTAGGACGGCGCGGGCCGGACAAGGACCCCGCTCGCCGCATCGTGCGCGGCGCTCTATAAAATCCGAATCGCGCCCTTACTTGAGGGCCGCTACACGGGCAGTTCGCGAACCTGTTTTGCCTTTGAAGCCGCGGCGCTGAGGAGGAAGGACAGATCGCTGCCGGTCGAGACATATCGCGCGCCGAGCTCGACAAACTCTTTG
>Ga0194132_10004386_pt1 | contig 24027 bp, 23 predicted proteins | sample TA2KigOf80mmetaG_FD_148612 | JGI IMG/M metagenome (GOLD analysis project Ga0194132, IMG submission 148612) | Freshwater microbial communities from Lake Tanganyika, Tanzania - TA2015054 Kigoma Offshore 80m | ecosystem: Environmental > Aquatic > Freshwater > Lake | place: Tanzania: Lake... | reverse complement strand
CGGCCCCGCTGATGGACTCGATGTGCGGGGCATCGTCCTTGTAGGCGCGCTCCATATAGGCGGTCCAGAGGTCTCGGGGCTCGACGATGTGGGAATCGGCGGAGATGACGGCGTACTTCATGGCGGCCCCTTTCCCGAAGCGGCGGCGCGTGCCAACGGGGGCATTATAGTCCCCCGGCAAGCCGCCGCCGACCAGGCGGTTATGGGAGGGGCACGCCAGGGAGAAACGGCCGTTTTGCAGAGCCTGCCTATGCTAGAATACATCCAGTTTTCCTTCGAGAGATGCCATGCCTATCTATGAGTATCGGTGCGCCGCCTGCAAACGGAAGACGGATGTCTTTGTCCGGACGATGACGGAGCCGGAGAGCCTGCAGTGCCGGCATTGCGGGGGCAAGGAGCTGACGCGCGCCGTCTCCAAGTTCGCGGTGGGGAAGACGACGCAGCAGGTGTGGGAGGGGTCGGAAGAACCGGCGCTGCACAATAGCGACGAGTACTACAAGGACCCGCGCAACATCGGGCGGTGGACGGAGAAGCGGATGGCGGAGCTTGGCGTGGATATGCCGGAAGAGGCGCGGGAGATGATTGATGCGGCGCGGGACGGGGAGATGCCAGCGCCGCTGGACGATCTGTAAGGGATTCGACCTAACCCCTTGCCCCTTCCCTGCGAAGGAAGGGGCACTTTGCTGATCAAGGCAGTGGCGTTCTGTGTTTCGCCAGGCTTATGAAGGAGTTCAGCATGCCTTCACACAATTCCACGTCCAACTTAGACGGCATCGCCGAGAGGATACGGGCGGCGCTCTCCACGAAGCACCAGGCGCGGGAGGCGGTCTACCCGCTGACGCGGAAGGTGGTGCAGGAGGCGGCGAACGCGATACGGGCGGTGCATCGCGAGGCCTTTGACGAGGCGGCGGCGCAGCTCACGGCGGCGAAGGGCTTCCTGACGGAGATCGAGCGGAATACGAGCGGCCACGCAGACCTGCGGAATACGGGCTATGTGGAGATGGCGGAGAAGGAGTATGCCGAGGCGAGCTGTGTCTTTGCCCTGGGCAAGGGCGAGCCGGTGCCGGACCCGGACGCCATAGGCGTGCAGTACCCGGCCTACCTGAACGGCCTTGGCGAAGCGGCGGGGGAGCTGCGCAGGATGGTGCTGGACGCCCTGCGGAAGGACGATGTGCACCGGTGCGAGGCGATCCTGGGCGAGATGGACGATATCTACACGATGCTGGCGACGATGGACTTTCCGGACGCGCTGACGGGGAACCTGAAGCGGACGACGGATATGGTGCGCGGGGTGACGGAGCGCACGCGGGGCGACCTGACGATGGCGCTGCGGCAGGCGCGGCTTGAGGCGAAGCTGGGAGATGTGGAGAAGAAATTGGATGGGAAGCGATAAGCGGCGCGTTCTAGAAAGGGTCACGCTCCAAGGCAGTCACGTCCGGCTCGAACCCCTCACACTCCAGCACGTCCCCGGCCTTGTTGCTGCCGCGACCATGTCTCGAGGGTCGTACGGTTTCACCGAAGTCCCATCCACCCAGGCGGCCATGCGGCGCTATGTGGAGACGGCGCTGGCGCGCCAAGAGGCGGGAACAGCGCTGCCTTTTGTCACTATCAACTGCGCGACAGGGCGGATAGTCGGCTCGACGCGCTTCGGCAGCATCGAGTTCTGGGATTGGCCGCCGGGGAGCGCACATCAACGCGGGGAGGACCTGCCGGATGTGGTGGAGATCGGGTGGACGTGGCTTTCGCCCGAGGCGCAGCGGACGGGGATAAACACCGAGGCGAAGCTGTTGATGCTGACGCATGCCTTCGAAGTGTGGCGGGTACATCGCGTGTGGGTACGCACAGATTCGCGGAACCAGCGGTCGCGGACCGCCATCGAGCGGCTGGGCGCGAGGCTGGACGGAATAATCAGGGCGGAGCGAATGGCTTACGATGGTGAGATCAGAGACACGGCGACGTACTCGATCACGGATGCGGAGTGGCCTGCGGTGAAGGCGAGGATAGCGGGGCTGCTGCGACCAAGCTAGCCGATGGTGAGCAGGGACTGGCGCATGGTGACCTTCTGGCCGGGCTTCACCTTGACGGCCTTCACCACGCCGGCCTTTGGGGCCTTGATCTCGTTCTGCATCTTCATCGCTTCCACGACGAGGAGGACATCGCCCTTGGCCACCTCCTTGCCCTTTTCCACTTCGATGCGGACGATGACGCCGGTGAGAGGGGAGTCTACGGAGACTTCGCCCGATTCGCCTTCGTGCGCGCCGAAGCCGGTCTTGGCGTTCGCCCAGGAGGACTTGACCTTCACCGCGTAGAGGTCTGTGCCGCGCTGGACGTTGTAGGTATCGTCCTGCTTGCTGATGAGGAACTCGAGGGATGTGTTGTCCAGGATGAGGGAGACGAGGTTGGTCCCCTGGAAGCGCTTGAGGTCGGCACTCCAGGACTTATCGCCGGACTTCACGATGACGCGGTCGCCCGATTTTTCGAGGACGACATCGAACCACTGGCCGTCAACCTGGGTGCGGTAGTGCTCTAGCGCCATGGCCTGTCCCAGATCTGCCCGAGGGCGGCCGATTTCCAGAGGCTGGCGCCGCCGGTCTTTGCGCCGTTCTTGCCTTGGCCCTTGGTCGCCTCGCCTTTACTCTGGTGTTCCAGGAGCGTGGCGGCGATGGCGGCGTAGAGGGCGTCCTTCTTCTGTTCCTGCTGGAAGAGGTCGGCGTTCTCGTCTAGGAACATGGTGTGGATATCGCCGGAGAGGAACTTCTTGTGGCGGATGATAGCCTGGAGGAAGGGGATATTGTTCTGGATGCCGAGGATCTTGTAATCGCCCAGGGCGCGACGCATGCGGCGGACGGCCTGCTCGCGGTTGTGGCCCCACGTGATGAGCTTGGCGATGAGGGGGTCATAGAAGACAGGGATCTCGAAGCCGCGGGAGACGCCGCTATCCACGCGGACGCCTGGGCCGCCCGGCTCCGAAAGGAGGGCGATGAGGCCCGGCGAAGGCATGAAGTTGTTGTAGGGGTCTTCCGCCGAGATGCGGCATTCCATGGCCCAGCCGTTCCACTTGATGTCCGATTGCTTGTGGCGGAGCTTCTGGTTATCCGCCACCAGGATCTGCTCTTCCACAAGATCGAGGCCGGTAACCATCTCCGTGACGGTGTGCTCCACCTGGAGGCGGGTATTCATCTCCAGGAAGTAGACATCGCCGCCGGTGGTGAGGAGGAATTCGCAGGTGCCGACGCCGCTGTAGTTGACGGCCTCCACGGCGGCAAGGCCCGCCTTGACGAGCTTGGCGCGGATCTCCGGCGTGACGGCGACGGATGGGGACTCTTCGATGATCTTCTGGTGGCGGCGCTGGACGGAGCATTCGCGCTCGCCCAGGTGGATGGCGTTGCCGTGGTTATCGCGCAGGACCTGGAGCTCGATGTGGCGGACGGGCCGCAGGTACTTCTCCAGGTAGACGGTGGAGGTGCCGAAGGACGAGGCGGCCTCGCCCTGGGCCATCTTCATGACGTGCTCGAGCTCTTCTTCCTTATGGACGATGTGCATGCCCTTGCCGCCGCCGCCGCCGGAGGGCTTCATCAGCACGGGATAACCGATCTGCTTGGCCATCCTTTTCATTTCGTCCAGAGAGGCCGCCGCTACCGTTACGCCGGGGACGATGGGGACGCCCGCCTTTTCCATGAGGCGGCGGGCGGAGAGCTTATCGCCCATGGAGCGGATCATCTTGGAGTTGGGGCCGATGAAGGTGACGCCGGCTTTTTCGCAGGTCTCCGCAAAGTCGGCGTTCTCAGCCAGGAAGCCATAGCCGGGGTGGATAGCCTCGGCGCCGGACTTCTTGACGGCTTCGATGATGGCATCGAAGCGGAGGTAGCTCTGCTTGGCGGGAGGGGGGCCGAGGAGGTAGGCCTCGTCGGCGTAGCGGACGTGGGGGGAAAGGCGATCAGCCTCGGAATATATGGCGACGGTGCCGATGCGCATGTCTTCGCAGGTGCGCATGACCCGCAGGGCGATCTCGCCCCTGTTGGCGATCAGTATCTTTTTGAACACGCGGCTAGCCTTTAGTTACCGGGTTGGTGTGAATGCGGGCGCATCGGACTCTTCGCGCCGCAGGATATCCAAGAAGTCGGTGGACTTCAGGTCTTTTTCCAAAAGGTGTCTCATATATTGGCGTAAGGTGTGCTCGACTTCAAGGGCCAGGTCGGTTTCCAGGCGTACTTTCGATGCAGTCTCGAAACTGCCCCGGGCTAGGAGGCGCAGGACCTTGAGGGCGTTGAGGAAGAGGGGGCGGGCGAGGGGGTCGCTGCGGCGGCAGGCGGGACAGAGGACGCCGCCCAGGGCGGGGCTGAAGGAGTTGGTGGTGGGGCTGAGGGTGACGTTGCAGGCGAGGCAACTGTACAGCTCGGGCTGGAAGCCGGTGAGGATGAGGAGCTGCATCTCGAAGTAGCGGAGGACGATGGGCGGGCTATGGTCCTCCGAGAGGCGGGCGAGGGTATCGCGGAGGAGCCCATAGAGGCCGAGGTTCTCCAGTCCTTCGCCGCCGAACTGGTCAACGAGCTCGGTGGCGTAGATGCCGCAGGTGGTGCGCCAGAGATCGCCGCGAAGGCGGGCGTGGGAGGCGACGGTCTCTGCCTGGGAGATGACGTCGAGGGCGCCGCGGCCCTTGGCGATGAGGACTTCCGCGCAGACCAGGGGCTCAAGGTGGCCGCCCAGGTGGCTTTTGACGCGGCGCACGCCCTTGGCGACGGCGCGGACCTTGCCGTGGTGGGGGGTGTAGAGGGTCAAGAGCCTATCGGCCTCGCCGAGGGGGAGGTTCTTGAGGACGATGCCCTGCGTCTTTTGGAAGCGAGGTCGGTCCATGGGAGGGTCAAGGTTCAAGGAACAGGGAGCAAAGGTTGAGAGAAATAGTCGGAGATTGCCGATGTAGCCCTTGGGTAGGTCTTCACTCCGAGCATGGCCGCACCTCTCTCCATGGTCACCGTATGACGATACCGCGCCGCCGAGTTTTACGCAGCCGCGGGCGTTCTCCACCCCGAATTTCCGAGAGGCTGCGGAAGGCATGCTCTTCCTTGATCGCGGTCCTCAATTCCAGCGTGTCTTCCAAGTCTTCCAGTCGCTTCAGCATCCGATGGATTCCACGGACGCGCTGGCTCGCACCTGTTCGCCGACTGCTCTCAAACTCGGCTCGGGCGGCACGGGCCAACTTAGCCAATTTAGCTGGAGAAGAGGCAAAGAGCCTGTTCCACCGCCGCTCCGAGGCGAGTTCTTGTAAAAGCCAAGCGGCAATCACATCCTGGTCAGATGGGGAGAGCCTTTTTGCTTCTCTGAAAGCCTTGGTAAGGAGCTTGGTCATGATGGATGTCTCATCCGGATATGAGCAACTTGTGTTCTCCCGAGCCTTACATCTCCAGGCGGCCTTCGAGGGCGCGGGAGAGAGTGACTTCGTCGGCGTATTCGAGGTCGGCGCCGGAGGGAAGGCCGCGGGCGATGCGGGTGACACGGATGCCGAGGGGCTTGATCTGACGGTGGACGTAGGCGGCGGTGGCTTCGCCCTCCAAGTTGGGGTTGGTGGCGAGGATGACCTCGTTGAAGCCGCCTGTGGCGAGCCTATCCACCAGCTGCTGGAGCTTGAGATCGCTTGGGCCGATGCCATTGATGGGGGAGATGGCGCCGTGGAGGACTTGGTAGAGGCCCTTGTAGGTGCGGGCGCGCTCCAGGGCCAGGATGTCCAGCGGCTGCTCGATGACGCAGAGCTTGGTGCGATCGCGGGCGGCGTCCGAGCAGATGGCGCAGGGATCAACGTCCGTGATGTTCTGGCACTGGGAGCAGAAGACGACGGTCTCTTTGACCTTGGCGATGGCCTCCGAAAGGGCGAGGGCCTCTTCCTTAGAGGTGCGGATGAGGTGATAAGCCAGGCGCTGGGCAGTCTTGGGCCCGATGCCCGGGAGCTTGTGCAGCTCTTCGATGAGTCGGGCGATGGGCGCGGCGGCCGGCAGGTAGTCCACGGCGGCCTTACATCAGCCCCGGGATGTTCATGCCTCCGGTGGCCTTCTGGAGGTGGGCGGCGGCAAGCTGGCGGGACTTTTCCAGGCCTTCGCTGACGGCGGCAAGGACGAGGTCCTCCAAGGCTTCCACGTCATCCGGGCTGACGGCGTCCTTGGCGATCTTGATGGACTTGACGCGCTGGTCCCCGGTGACGACGACGGTGACCATGCCGCCCCCGGCGCTCGCCTCGGCGGTGAGGGTGCCCAGCTCCTCCTGTGCTTTCTGGATGCGGGCCTGGAGCTGCTGGGCCTGGCGAATGAGGTTCTTGTTCATCACGGCTGGGGGCCTCCTCCGACGATTTTCGCGCCCATCTCTTCGACGGCCGCCTTGAGCAGATGGCCTCCGGCGGCCGGGCGTTCATCGCGGGTGGAGATGACGCACTTCACTTGGTGGCGCTTGCCCAGGACCTTGGCGAAGGCCTCTTCCAGGGCGACGCGGGTGCCGGGGTTCTCGATTTCCTCTTTCATTTTATCTATGAAGAACTGGTTGGGAAAGCCGATGACGACAGAATCGCCCTCCAGGCCCGTGGGCCTGCCGCTGCGCAGCAGGGCGTCCAGCTTCATCTTCTGGCCCTTGCCTTTGCAGGCGTCCGCCACAAAGCGCCAGCTCTCTCTGAGCCGGATGAAGAGATCGGGGTTGGTGGAGATGGTCGCCGAGGAGGAGGCTACGGCCGCAGGGACCGGCGGGCGGTTCTCCGGCCGCGCCGGAGGCGGCGAGGAGGGCCGCGCAGGCGGCGCTTGTTGTATCGGAGGGCGCGCGGGAGCGCGTTCGCCGTAAGAGCGATAGCCTTCAGGCGACGAGGAGAGTGGGCGCGCAGGCGGCGGCGCAGGCCGCGCAGGGGCCGGAGCGGCCTGGGGCCGCGCGGCGACGGGCTGGGGCTCGGCGGCGAGGGCGGTGGCCGATTCGATGAGAGCGACTTCCAGCGGAAGGGGTGAGCTGCCCGTCTGCCGCAGGTCTTGCTGGGCGAAGGTCTTTATGGCGCGGACGACACGCTCCACGGGGACGGCGCTGGTGGCGTTCATGACCTCCTGCTGTTGCTCCGCGGAGAGGTCCACGGTCTCTCTTGCGCCTGATTTGAGAAGGAGGATGCCGCGGAGCTGGAGGAGGACTTCCCGGTGGAAGGAGGCGACCTCCAGGCCTTCGTTCATCGCCTCCGTGATGGCGGCCAGTCCGCCCGAGGTATCGCCGGTAAGGGCGGCGATGGCGAGCCTGCGGGCCTGGACTTCGCCGCCGATGCCGAGAAGCTCGCGGATGTCCTGGATATCGAGTCGCTTGGCCTGGCCGATGGCAAGCTGTTCCAGGAGGCCGATGGCATCGCGAAGGCTACCGCCAGTGGCGCGGGCGATGGCGGCGAGGGCCTCCGGCGAGACATCGAGCCCTTCCGCCTTGGCGATCTGGGTGAGGCGCTGGGCGACGTCGGACATGGGGACGCGGCGGAGGTCGAAGCGCTGGCAACGGGAGACGATAGTGGCCAGGAGCTTCTGCGGGTCGGTGGTGGCGAGGATGAAGAGGGTGTGGGGCGGAGGCTCTTCCAGGGTTTTGAGAAGGGCGCTGGCGGCATCGCGGGAGAGCTGGTGGACTTCGTCTATCAGATAGACCTTGTAGCGGGCCTGGTTGGGGGAGAAGTTGACCTTATCGCGCAGGCTCTGGACATCGTCTATTGAGCGGTTGCTGGCGGCATCTATCTCGATGAGATCGAGGGCGCGGCCTTCGGAGATAGAGAGGCAGATCTCGCACTCATTGCAGGGCTCGCCTTTGCCGTTCTTCTGGCAGTTGACGGCCTTGGCGAAGATGCGGCCCAGACTGGTCTTGCCTGTGCCACGGGGGCCGCAGAAGAGGTAGGCATGGGCGACGCGGCCGGAGGCAAGGGCGTTGAGGAGGGTGGTAGTGACGTGCTCTTGGCCTACCACATCGGCGAAGCGCTGGGGACGCCACTTGCGATAGAGGACTTGTGCTGCCATAGCTGTGTATCCGTCTGCAATCCAGGTTTGCTACGCCTTGCGGGTGATGCCGAGGGAGGAGAGGATGGCCTCTTGCCGCTCGCGCATCCGCTGTTCATCGGCCCGCCGCTGGTGGTCATAGCCGAGGAGGTGGAGGAGCCCGTGGACGAAGAGGAAGGCTACTTCACGCTCAACGGAGTGGCCGTAGTCGCGGGCCTGCCGAACAGCGCGGGGGTATGATACCACCACTTGACCTAATGTGCTGGGGTCGTCCGGCGATGAGGCGAAATCGGCGTCAGATTCGGCGAGGGCGAAGGAGAGGACGTCCGTCACCTTGTCCTTGCGGCGGTACTGTTTGTTGAGGCGGCGGATGCGAAAGTCCGTGGTAAGCAGGAGGCCGATTTCCTGGGGAGCCTGGAGCCGCTCCAGGTCAAGCGTCCGCTGGGCGATGCGGCGGAGCCAGGGGCGAGTGATACGGCGGGCAACGGCGACCGTTATCTCTATATCTATAGTGTGGCGCGGCAAGGGCATGTTGAGAACTGCACCGGCGGGGCAAACGTAGATTGCATTATAGACGGCGAAGGGGGCCTTTTACCCCGTACCACTTGGTATCATAGGCGGCGCTATGGCAAGACCTGCTGACGGCCTCATGCCCAAAGCCGTCGGCTTTCTGAAGGCGAAAGGGCACCTGCTCCTCCTCCTCGGCCTGATGGCGCTGGCCTTTTACCTGCGTCTCTACGGGATCAATTGGGCCAACGGCGGCCACTTCCATCCGGACGAGCGGGCGATCGTGGAGTACAGCCGCAGGATCGCCTTTCCCACAGACGAGCCTTCGCTCCTCTTTGATCAGCGAAGCCCGCTGAACCCCGGGTGGTTCGAGGCCGATCCGGGCTGGTTCAACTACGGCTCGCTGCCGCTCTATCTGATCCGCTTCGTCAGCTATATCGCGCCGCCCGACTGGTTCGGGGAGGCGACCTATGACCAGGTCTTCCTGGCCGGGCGGGCGCTTTCGGCCGTCTTTGACGTGCTGGGCATCTTGGTGCTGTACCTCATCGGGGCGCGGCTCTTTGGGAAGTGGGCCGGGGTGCTGGCTGCATCGCTGATCACCTTCTCCGTGCTGCACATCGGCTACAGCCACTTCCTGGCGACGGACATCATGCTCGCCGCGCTCCTGGTGGTGAGCTTTTACTTTGTGGTGAAGGCGGCGGAGCGGGGGCAGCTGAGGCACTTCGCCCTCGGTGGCATCTTCTTCGGCCTTGCGATGGCGACAAAGTTCAGCGCGGCGCCCTTCGCCCTCGGCTTTGTGGCGGCGGCGTGGCTTTGGGCCTCCAGCCAATGGCGGGACAAGGCGCAGCAAGGGCGGACGCTCACCCGGGCTATCGTCCTTGTCATCGTGGCCTTGGCTGTTGCGGGGGCGGCAATGGTCATCACCCAGCCGTACGGCGTCATTGACTACAAGTCGTTCGCGGCGGACGTGAGCGAGCAGGGCGAGATGGTGCGCCGCATCCGCGATTACCCGTACACGCGCCAGTACGTGGATACGCCCGCCTATAGCTACCAGATCAAGCAGCTGGTGGTCTGGGGCATGGGCATCCCCGCGGGACTGCTGATGCTGGCGGGACTGCTCTTCAGCCTGGCGGCGGCGCTCTTCAAGCGCAGGCCGGCGCACATCCTGCTGGTGGTGTGGACGCTGCCCTACTTCATCATCAACGGTTCTTTTGATGTGAAGTTCATGCGCTACATGCTGCCGATGACGCCGTTCCTGGCGCTGATGGCGGCGGCCTTCACGGCGTGGCTGGTGCGGCAGGCGCGCACATGGACATGGAGCAGAATGGCGCCGCGGGTGGTTTACGCCGTCCTGGCGCTGACGATGGCCTTCACGGTCTTTTACGCCTTCGCCTATTCGCGCATCTATGTGAAGCCGCATCCGGCGGAGGCGACCTCCCAGTGGATATTGGCGAACGTGCCCAAGGGTTCCATCCTGGCGAAGGAGCACTGGGAGGAGGGGCTGCGCTTCTTGGGCGACTACCGCCACACGGAGATGGAGCTGTACAACGACCCGGAGAACAGCTTCAAGCGCAACCAGATGATTGACCGCCTGACCCAGGCCGATTACCTCATCTTCTATAGCAACCGCCTCTACGGCACGATCCCGCGGCTTGAGGAGCGTTATCCGCTCACCACGGCCTACTACAAGCTGCTCTTTGGCGGCGAGCTAGGCTACGAGCTTGTTCATTGGGAGGCCTCTTACCCCAACCTCTTTGGCGTGGCCATCAAGAACGACACCTTTTCCCGGCCGGGCCTGCCGGTGCCGGAGCCGTTCGAGGAGTACAAACCTGCCCCGCTGACGATCAACCTGGGCTTTGCGGATGAGAGTTACAGCGTCTATGACCACCCGCTGGTGCTGGTCTTCAAGAAGACGGTGACCGGGTCGGCGGCGGCGCAACGAGGCTTTTTTGACGCGAAGCTGCCGCCCGCTTCGCCGACCGGGCCGGAGCCGCCCGCGGGGCTGCTGCTGACAAAGAGCGAGGCGAAGGCCCAGCAGGAGGGCGGAACGTGGTCAGACCTCTTTGACCGGGACAGCTGGGTGAACACGGTGCCGGCAGTGGTCTGGTACCTCGTCATCCAGCTGATGGCGCTGCTGACGGTGCCCATCGCGATGGTGGTCTTCCGGGGGTTGCCGGACAAGGGCTATTTCATGGCGAAGATGCTGGGCCTGCTGTTGGTCTCCTACTTCGCTTGGGTGATGGCGAGCTGGCACTGGCTGGCCTTCACGCGCCTCTCCATCGGCCTCGGCATCTTCCTCTTGGCAGTCGTCGCGTGGTTCGTGGCGCGGTGGAAGCGGAAGGAGCTGCTGGCATTCTGGCGGGAGAACAAGCGCCTGATCCTGACGGGGGAACTGCTCTTCCTCGTCGCCTTTGCCGCCGCCTTCGCCGTGCGCATCTGGAACCCGGACCTGTGGCACCCCTATCGCGGCGGCGAGAAGCCGATGGACTTCGCCTATTTCAATGCCGTGGTGCGTTCCTCCTTCATGCCGCCCTACGACCCGTGGTATTCCGGCGGCTACCTGAACTATTACTACTTCGGCCAGTTCCTGGCGGCAGTACCGACGAAGTTCACCGGGGTGGTGCCCTCGATCGCCATCAACGTCGCCATCCCGATGTTCTTCGCCCTTACGGCCATCGGCGTCTTCTCCGTGGCGTACAACCTCGCCGAGCTGACGAAGCGTCGGCTGGCGATCCCGATGCCTTCGCCGGTGAAGGCGGGCTTGCTGGCCGTTCTGCTGGTGCTCATCGCAACGAACCTGGACGGCATCGTGCAGGTGGCGCAGGGGCTCGGGCGCGTGGTGAACGACCGGTCCTTCGGCACCTTTGATTTCTGGCGGAGCAGCCGCCTGATGACGCCGGACCCGCCGGGCTTTGAGATCAACGAGTTCCCGTTCTTCACCTTCCTGTTTGCCGATCCGCACGCGCACCTCTTTGTGATGCCGCTGACGCTGGTGGCGCTGGGGCTGGCGATGGCCTATCTGACCCAGGCGCGTCGCATGGGGCGCATCGGGGCTATGGCAATCTTGCCGTACCTCGGCCTGGCGCTGCTGCTTGGGGCAATCCAGGCGACGAACAGCTGGGATGCGCCGACGTATCTCCTCCTCATCGGCCTCACGCTGCTGATCACGGAATACATGGTGCGGAGAGAGGCCTGGGGCGGTATGACCGGCGCGGCGAAGGTGGTGGACCTGGGCGCGACAGCCATCCTGGCCGGGATCAAGGCGATCGGCGTCTATGTGCTTTCAGCGATCATCTGGCGGCCCTTCCATAGCCGCTACGAGACCTTCCTGCCCATCACGGACAGCGTGCAAGGGAGCGAGGCGAAGACTGCATTGTGGCAATACCTGGAGATCCAAGGCGTCTTCATCGTCATCCTTTTCGGCTTCCTGGCCTACCGGCTCTGGCGCGAGCGCGCGACGACGGGGCTTGGCGGCCTTGGCCTCGTGCGCGTCTGGCGGACGGAGAGCCAGGCGGCGGATGGAACGAGGCAGGAGGCGACGCTGCTGGGTGTGAAGCCCTGGGCGGTCTACGCGGCGGTAGTGACGGGTCTCTTCTTCTATCTCTGGGCCACGGACTACACCACGGTGGGCTTCCTGCTGGTCATGTTTTCCCTGCTTATCCCGCTCCTTTTCCGGGCCGTGAAGCTGCCGGGCGATGCGGCAAAGGTGGAAATCTTCATCCTCGCGCTCTTTGCCATGCCGCTCATCCTGGGCGGCGCGGTGGACCTCTTCAACATCAACCTGCCGCTGGGGCGCATGAACACGGTCTTCAAGCTCTACCTGCAGGCGTGGGTCCTGCTGGGCATCCTGACGGCCTATGCCGTGTGGCGCATCGGCTTTGGGGGCATCTTCACGCGGCGCCGGCTCAGGGCGGGAATCCGGGCCTTCCTTATGCTGGCGATCTTGGCGGTGCTGGTCTACCCCGTGATGGGGACACAGGTGCGCGTCCGCGACCGCTTCAACACGTCCATCGCGCCGACGGCTGACGGGATGGCCTATATGGACAGGGCGACCTACCAGGATGGACACCCCACCCCACGGGACATGCGGTTTGACCTGGATAAAGAGGCCATCGAGTGGCTGCAGGACAACGTGAAGGGGTCGCCGGTCATCGTGGAAGGGAACACGGACTTGTACCGGTGGGGGAATCGCGTCTCTATCTACACGGGGCTTCCGGCGGTCATCGGCTGGGACTGGCACCAGAAGCAGCAGCGCTGGGGCTTCCAGCCGTCCGTGGATACGCGGCGGCGCGATGTGAGCCAGTTCTACAACACCGCCAGCATCGCGGAGGCCGAGGCCTTCCTGGACAAGTACGGGGTGAAGTACGTCTACGTGGGCCAGCTGGAGCAGGCCTTCTATCCGCCGCAAGGCATCGCAAAGTTCGAGCAGATGGATGGAAAGCGGCTAGCGCTGCGCTACAGGAACGTGGGCGTGAAGGTCTACGAAGTGCTGCCCAAGGTCTAGACCGGCTACTTGGGCGGGCGGTAGCGCGGGTAGGAGCCGAAGACCTTCAGCAGGCTCGTGACGGCGCGGAGGCTTTCGAGCGTCTCCTGGGCCTTTGGGTCCAGGCGGTGCAAGTCGAAGTCAATCAGGAAGAAGTATTTCCCCAGGCTCTCTTTTGCGGGACGCGATTCGATCTTAGAGAGGTTGATGCCCTTGGTGGCAAAGAGGCCGATGGCCTTGTAGAGCTGGCCCGGCTTGTCCTCTGCGAAGGAGAAGGCGATGGAGGTCTTATCGTCGCCGGTGGGCTGGGCATCGTGCTGGGCCAGGACGACGAAGCGGGTGGCGTTCCCGGCGTGGTCCTGGATGCCGACTTCGAAGATGGCGGCGCCGTAGATCTGCGCCGAGCGCTTGGGCGCGATGGCGGCGGCATCGCCGCCCAGCTGGGCCATCATCTGGGCGACTGCGGCTGTGGTGCTGAGGGTGGCCACAGGGCTGGCGCGGCTGAAGCGAGTCTCCAAGTAGCGCTTGCATTGGGCCAGGGCCTGCGGGTGGGAGTAGACCACGCGCACATCTTCCGCCCTGGCGCCCGGCTTGAGCAGGAGGCAGTGGGTGATGGGGATGACGAGCTCCTTGCTGATGAGGAGCTTGGAATCGTGGATGAGGAGATCGAGGTTGTCCACCACGGAGCCTTCGATGCTGTTTTCGATAGCGACGACGGCCTCATCGGCCTCGCCGTTTTCGACGGCGCGGGTGGCGCTACGGACGGAAGGAAAGGCGACGCGCTCCGCGGAAGGATCGTGGACGATGACGGCCTCTTCCGTGTTGCTTCCGGCGGGGCCGAGGTAGGCGATCTTCTTGGGCTTGGTTGGCATAGGGTCCCGCCGGGCGGGCAGCGGCAAGTATAGCAGGGAGGGATGTGCCCAAGAGTCGCCGACGGGAGCTATCGGAGTGATGGGGGATGGTCGCGCTGCACGGGGAGAAACCTTCTTTTCCAGGTTTGCGCGAGGGGCGAATGCTCCGTATAATAACGAGACTGAGTCGCCGGGTTTCCCGGATGAGGTAGCAGATGGATAAGGGTACGCCAAAGCTAAAGAGCGGCCTCGCGCAGATGCTCAAGGGCGGGGTCATCATGGATGTGGTGACGCCGGAGCAGGCCAAGATCGCGGAGGCGGCGGGCGCGTGCGCCGTGATGGCGCTGGAGCGCGTCCCCTCCGATATCCGCGCCGCGGGCGGCGTGGCCAGGATGGCGGACCCTACGGTCATTGAGCGCATCATGAAATCGGTCACCATTCCGGTGATGGCCAAGTGCCGCATCGGCCATTTTGTGGAGGCGCAGATCCTGGAGGCGATGGGCGTTGACTATATTGACGAATCGGAAGTGCTGACGCCCGCCGATGAGCTGCACCACGTCTGGAAGCATGACTTCAAGGTGCCCTTTGTCTGCGGCTGCCGCGACCTGGGCGAGGCGCTCCGGCGCATCGCGGAGGGAGCGGCGATGATCCGCACCAAGGGCGAGGCGGGGACGGGGAACATCGTGGAGGCGGTGCGCCACATGCGCTCCGTCCAGTCCGGCATCCGCAAGGCGCAGGCGATGGGCCAGGACGAGCTGATGGCTGAGGCGAAGTCCCTGGGCGCGCCGCTGGACCTGCTGATCGAAGTGCATAAGACGGGGAAGCTCCCCGTTGTGAACTTTGCCGCGGGCGGCGTGGCGACGCCTGCCGATGCGGCGCTGATGATGCATCTTGGGGCCGAAGGGGTCTTCGTCGGCTCCGGCATCTTCAAGTCGAGCGACCCGGAGGCCCGGGCCAAGGCCGTGGTGAAAGCCGTCACCCATTACAAAGACCCCAAAATCCTGGCGGAAGTCTCCAAGGGCCTTGGCGAGGCGATGTCCGGCAAGGACGTGCGCACCATGAAACCGGAGGAGCTGCTGGCGACGAGGGGTTGGTAGGAGGACGGCTGATGACCACCATCGGCGTGCTGGCCCTGCAGGGGGACTTCGCCGAGCATGCGGCAGTCCTCACGCGCTCCGGCGTTGATGTCCGGGGAGTCCGACTGCCGAAAGACCTGGCCGGCATCTCCGGCCTCATCCTCCCGGGCGGCGAAAGCACGACCTTCGCCAATCTGCTGGAGGCATATGGCCTCCGCGATCCGATCCGCTCCCTGGCGCAAGGGGGCATGGCGATATGGGGCACCTGCGCGGGGCTGATCGCCCTGGCGAACCGCGTCCGCGGGCGCGCCGAGGCGATCATCGGCGGGCTGGATGTGGAAGTGGAGCGCAACGCCTACGGCCGCCAGGTTGACAGCTTCGAGACGGACATCCACGTCCCAGCGCTGGGCGAGGGGACTTACCATGCGGTCTTCATCCGAGCGCCGGTCATCATAAAGGTTGGCCCCGGCGTGAAGAGCCTGGCTGCCCTTGGGGACGGCCCGGCGATTGCCGTCCGGCAGGGCAATCTCCTCGGCACAAGTTTTCACCCGGAGCTGACGGAGGACGCCCGGTTCCACCAGTACTTCGTCCAGCTTGCAGAAGAAAGCAGCAGGAGAGCGCGTGCTTCGATCCGCTAGCATCCTTGACCTGCCCTTCATCGCATCGCTGCAAGGCCAGGCGCTCGGAAGTGCGGCCGTGACTCTGGAGAGCCTTACCGGCGGCCACGGCATCGGCAATTCCTTCGGGCTCCTGGTCACCCAGGGACTGATGAAACGGTCGCGCCGCCATGCCGTGGTGGTTACCAGCCAGGGAAGGGCTGTGGGCTTCGGCATCGTACGGCGCCGGATGGGCCTCTCCTGCTGGGAGGTTGAGTGGGCGGAAGTAGCCAAGGGCGCAGAGGCTGTCTGGCCGGAACTGCTGGAGGGCCTGAGCGGCCCCGTCTCCATCCAGGGGGGCCAGCGGCTGCTCCTCCGCCTTGCGGACGGCAGTCCCATTGACCGGGCGGCGCAGCAGGCGGAGTTCCGCCCCTATTGCCGGGAGGAGCACTACGCTCTCACGGTGCGCATCCAGGATGAAGCAGGCGCCACCGAGTTTCCCGGCCTTCGCCCGGCGGCGGCTGACGACGAGCTCGGCCTCTACCAGCTCTATCGGGCCTCCGCGCCGCCGCAGGTCCGCGATGCTGAAGGGGTCACGATTGACCAGTGGAAGGAGAGCCGCCCGGCCCTTGCAGGCTGGCATATGCAGGGTGAATTTATCTGTGAGCGGGAGGGGCGTATCATTGGATGGTCTGCGGCGACCCGTCGCGGCGACACGGCCCTTCTGGGCATCGTGGTCGCAGGAGCGAACGGCGATGTTGCGCGCGCGCTGACGGCGGCGGCGATGCGGGAGGCCCAGGGCGCATCGTCCGCGCTCTGCCTGATGCCCGGGCATCAGCACTCGGCGGCGGCCGCCCTGCAGGCGAACGGGTTCGCGAAGCGCGGCGACTATACGCTCTATGTGAAGCATGTGACGGCGCGGGTGGGCCAACCCGAGATCGCAATGGCGAGAGCCTAACGAGGTGGCAAGAACAGCGTGACGAGCCTTCCAACCCAGCAAGCCGTAGCGGACGACCTGAATCTCCTTCTGGACGCGCTGCCTCCCCATGTGATCAAGGTGCTGAAGCAGGAGCCGGATATCGGCTCCCTTCTTGAGATCGTCATGGACCTTGGGCGCCTGCCCGCCGCCCGCTTCCTGAACCGGGAGCTGGCCCTGGACACCCAGGAAGTGACCCTGGAGGACCTGGCCTACGTGACGGGGCGCATCGGCGAGTTCGGCCAGGACAACCGCGCCGGGATCGAGCGGACGCTGCACCGGATCTCGGCGATACGCAACCGCAAGGGCAAGGTCGTCGGCATCACCTGCCGCGTGGGGCGCGCCATCTTCGGCACCATCAAGGTGATCGAAGACCTGGTCAGCTCCGGCAAGAGCGTCCTCATCCTCGGGCGGCCGGGCGTGGGCAAGACGACGATGCTGCGGGAGGTGGCGCGTGTCCTGGCCGACCAGTACACCAAGCGAGTCGTCATCGTGGACACCTCCAACGAGATCGCGGGCGACGGCGATATCCCGCACCCGGGCATCGGCAAGGCGAGGCGCATGCAGGTGCCGACCCCCTCGCTCCAGCATGAGGTGATGATCGAGGCGGTGGAGAACCACATGCCGGAAGTGGTGGTGATTGACGAGATCGGCCGGGAGGCCGAGGCGCTCGCGGCGCGCACCATCGCCGAGCGGGGCGTCCAGCTCATCGCCACCGCCCACGGCACAAGCCTGGAAAACCTGATGATGAACCCCACGCTGGCCGATCTCATCGGCGGCATCCAATCGGTGACGCTCGGCGATGAGGAGGCGCGGCGGCGCGGGACGCAGAAGAGCATCCTGGAGCGCAAGGCCCCGCCGACCTTCGATTCGCTGGTGGATATCCTGGCCTGGAACCGGGTGGCAGTTCATGAGGACGTGGCGGCAACGGTGGACGCCCTCCTGCGCGGACAGGCGGCGCCGCCGGAGATCCGATGGCTGGACGAAGCCGGCGCAGTCCAGCGCATGGAAGGCGAGGCGCAGGAGCTGCGCGCGCCCTCCATGGCGGTTCGCGACCACGAGGAGGAGGACTGGCGCCGGGAGCGGGAGCCGCGCCGCCAGGAGCACCACTTCAACGGCGGGCCCAAGCTGAAGGTCTACCCCTACGGCGTGAACCGGGGCCGCGCGGAGCAGGTGATCCGCGCCACAGGCCTGCCCGTAGAGGTCACGGGCGATGCCCGCCGGGCGGACGCCATCATGACCACCAAGGCCCAGTACCGCAACCGGCCCCAAGCGGTGCGCATAGCGGAAGAGTCCATGATCCCCGTCGTCGTTCTGCGGAAGAACACGAGCAATCAGATCGAGGACGCGCTGATTTCCCTATTGGACGCCCGCGTGCGCAAGGGAACGGAGCACGATGAGACGGCGGCAGACCCGGTGAATGAGGCGGAGGCCGCCGTGAAGCGGTTGCTGGAGGGCGAAGAGGAGACGGTGGAGCTGAGCCCCCAGAACTCGTATATCCGCAGGATCCAGCACCAGGTGGCGGAGAAGAACCAGCTCCTCTCCCGGAGCACGGGCAAGGAGCCCTTCCGCCGGGTGCGCCTCTTCCGGACGGGCAGACAGTAGGCCCTTGCCGGGCTCTACGCTTCGAACGTATCCTTCCTCTGCCGGTCCGGGCACAACAAGAGACGAGTATCTGCATGGCAACCAAGGGCCTTTTCATAAGTTTTGAAGGCGGCGAGGGCGCAGGGAAGAGCACTCAAGTGGGGCTGCTCTTGGCCCGCCTGCGCGCCCACGGCCATGAGGCCATCTCCGTCCGCGAACCAGGGGGAACGCCCCTAGGCGAGCAGGTGCGGAGCTGGGTGAAGAGCGTGGACGTGGCCCCCGCGACGGAGCTTTTGCTCTTCGCCTCGGCGCGGGCCCAGCTTGTGGAGAAGGTCATCAAGCCGAGCCTGGAGCGCGGGCGCATCGTGGTGGCGGACCGCTTCGCCGATTCCACGGTGGCCTACCAGGGCTATGGGCGCGGCCTGCCGCTGGATCTTGTGGAGTCGGTGAACAAGGTTGCCACGGGGGGCCTCATGCCGGATATCACCTTCCTTCTTGACCTGCCGGTGGAGGCCGCAATGGAGCGCATCGGCAGGCCCCAGCTTGGGCTGGAGTCCCAGGGGAAGGCGACGGCCGGGCGGGCCGACGAGGCCGGGCAATCGAAGTTCGAAGAGGCGGGCGTTGCCTTCCACCGGAGGGTGCGCAGCGGCTTCCTGAAGCTCGTGAAGGCGGCACCGAGGCGGATCTTGCTCATGGACGCCGCGAATCCCGGCGATGAGATCGCCGCCGCCGTGTGGCAGGCCGTGGAGCCTGCGCTAAAATCGCGCCAGGCGGCAGAGGCGGAGAGCAAGGCGAAGCCGGGGCAGTCCCGGCTGATCTGACGGCGGCTGGCGTATAATCGCCTTCCACCGACCCTCTGGAGGTGTGCCATCCCCGGCTTTCGCCTTATCCAGCACACCGCCGATACGGGATTCATAGCCTACGGCGCCGATATGCGGGAGCTCTTTGCCAATGCGGCCCGTGCGCTCTTCAGCATCGTCACCGACGTGAAGACGATCCGGGCAGCGGAGAAGCGGACGATCACGGCGGAGGCGGTGGACCGGGAGGCGCTGCTGGTGGCATGGCTGAACGAGTTCATCTTTCTCTTTGATTCCGAGCAGCGGCTCTTCAGCCGCTTTGACGTCCGGGCCGTCTCTAAGACCAAGGTGCGGGCGGTGGTCTATGGCGAACGCGCCGAGCCGAGCCGCCACCCGATCAAGACCGGGCTGAAATCGGCGACGTACCATCAGCTGAAGATCACGAAGGGGCCGAAAGGCTATCGCGCCAGGCTTATCCTGGATGTGTGAGGTGGGGCGATGAGCAAAGTGAAGCTGAACCGGCTGGACGACTATCGCTGGGAGATCCCTCAGGACTATAAGCCGGGCATGCGCGTGCCCGGCATCGTCTTTGCGGATGACGACATGATGGAGACGCTGAAGACGGACCCGGCGCTGGAGCAGGTGGCGAACGTGGCCTGTCTACCGGGCATCGTGAAGGCCTCCTACGCCATGCCGGATATCCACTGGGGCTATGGCTTCCCCATCGGCGGCGTGGCGGCGACAACGATGGACGAGGGGGTCATCTCTCCCGGAGGCGTGGGCTTTGACATCAACTGCGGCGTGCGAATGCTGCGGACGGATATGACGCTGGGCGATGTGAAGCCGAAGATGGACAAGCTCGTCGAAACGCTCTTCGCCAACATCCCCACAGGTGTCGGCGCCAAGGGCCGCCTGCGCCTGAGCAGCGATGAGCTGGACGAGGTGATGATGAAGGGGGCCAGGTGGGCCATCGGCAAGGGGCTGGGCGATAAGGACGACCTGGCGGTGACCGAGGAGCACGGGGTCATCACAGGCGGGGACGTCTCCCTGGTGAGCGACCGGGCCAGAGCGCGGGGTGCGCCGCAGCTGGGGACCCTTGGCTCAGGCAACCACTTCCTTGAGGTGCAGGCGGTGGACGAGATTTACGAACCGGCCATCGTGGCGGCGATGGGCATCACGGAGCCTGGACAGGTCACGGTGCTTATCCACTGCGGCTCCCGGGGGCTTGGGCACCAGATCTGCGACGACTATCTGAAGGTGATGGACTCTGCCCAGAAGAAGTACGGCATCTCTCTGCCGGACCGCCAGCTGGCCTGCGCGCCCCTCAGCTCGCAGGAAGGGCAGGACTACCTCGCCTCCCTGGCCTGTGCCGCCAACTTCGCGTGGGCCAACCGGCAGATCATCGCCCACTGGGTGCGGAAGTCGTTCGAGGCGGTCTTTGAAAAGAGCTGGGGCACGCTGGGTATCCGGCAGATCTACGATGTGGCGCACAATATTGCCAAGATGGAGATGCATGAGATAGACGGCAAGCGGATGAAGCTATGCGTCCATCGCAAAGGGGCCACCCGAAGCTTCCCGCCCCATAGCCGCTTCATCCCGGAGCGCTATGCGGAGATCGGCCAGCCCGTCCTTGTCCCTGGCGATATGGGCCGATACTCCTTCATTGGCGTGGGCACGCCGGAGGCGATGGGCCTGAGCTTCGGCTCGGCCTGCCACGGCGCGGGGAGACAGCAGAGCCGGGGACAGTCCAAGCGCGAGCTGAAGGGGCACGACCTCGCCAAGGAGCTGCGCGAACAGGGTGTGGTGGTGAAGGCGATGACGCGCGTGGGCCTGCTGGAAGAGGCCTCCAGCGCCTACAAGGACGTGGCGAAGGTGATGCGGGTGGCCCACAAGGCGGGCCTGGTGAAGAGGGTGGCGCGGATGCGCCCCCTGGGAGTCATCAAGGGCTAAGGGCCCTTGCTAGTCAGGCTCCTCGACCGCGTTCTTCAGGTGGGCGAAGCGGACAACACGCCCATCGCCGACCACGTCTATCGCGATGATGTCTACGCGCCAGTCGTCGCCCACCTCCGGGTGCGCTTCGAGATATTCGCTCGCCAGGGTTGCCAGCTTCTCCTGCTTGGCGCGGGTGATGGACTCCTCGCCGGAGCCGAAGCGGCGGCTCTGCTTCGTTCGCACCTCGATGAGCGCCGTCGTCCTGCCGTCCTGGGCCACCAGGTCCAGCTCGCCTGAGGGCAGGCGAACCTTTGCGCCAAGGATGCGATAGCCGAAGCGCTCCAGGCGCTCGCGGGCGTAGCGCTCGCCGAAATCGCCAAGGGCTTTGCGTCTGGCCGTCATCGCGTTCGCGCCGTCAAATTCTCCCCGCTCTTTCATCCTCTGCCAGGGGTGGAGTCGGCCCTTCTATACGCCTAAGCGCGGCTGGAGGAGCAGTTCGCGGATGGGGGAGAAGCTCTTGCGGTGGATGGCGCACGGGCCGAGGGCGCGGAGCTGTCGCAGGTGCTCGGCGGTGCCGTAGCCCTTGTGCCGGGCGAAGCCGTAGCCGGGGTGGCGCGCGTCCATCTCCAGCATGAGCCGGTCGCGGGTGACCTTGGCGATGATGGAGGCGGCGGCGATGGACTTGCACAAGGCATCGCCGTCAATGATGGCCTTGCCGGGAAGCCCAAGATGCGAAAGATCAACGGCATCCACCAGAAGGGCTTGCGGCTGGGGCTTGAGCTGCGCGATAGCGGCGGCCATGGCCTTGCGCGTGGCCGGGGCAATCCCGATCTCGTCAATCTCCTCCGCCGTGACAAGGCCTACGCCGAAGGTGACAGCCGAGGAGGCGACCAGGTGGTAGAGGTCATCGCGGCGGACGGCGGTGAGCTGTTTGCTATCGTTGAGCAGGCTCCAGGGTTGTTCTTCTCCGGAGGGGCCGTGGATCCAAGAGTCGGGAAGGACGGCGGCGGCGGCGACGACCGGCCCTGCGAGGGGCCCGCGCCCAGCCTCGTCCACGCCTGCGATGAGGCGCAGCCCCTTTGCGCGCAGTGCCAGCTCTTCATCGAAGGTGCAGACGGTTTTATGGTGGGCTGGCATCTCCGGCGCGCCTTAGGGCGTGGACAGCGGCCCCATGTACTGCGGGGTTTGCAGGCCTTCGCGCAATCCCTTGATATAGGCGACCTGGCCGCCGTGCTGGTTCATCTCCCAGACAAGCTGGGCAAAGACCTCCGCTACGGTGATCATCTTCCCCCAGCCGGTCTTCACGGTAGGACCGTCGTCGGCGGGGTTCCAGCCATCCAAGAAGGCGCTGGTGGCGGCGCGGACGGCGGCGGAGTATTCGAGCAGGAGAGAGACCGGCGGCGACTTCCATGCGGTGATCTGCTCTTGGGTGTAGGTGTAGCCCATATCGCGCATATCTTCCGGCATGGCGAAGCGCTTGGCCCAGCCGTCCGAGACCCAGAGGTGGGGCTTGCGCAGGATAAGGCGGTTGACCCAGCCGTCTTCCACGCGGGCCATGTGCCAGACAAGGAAGCCGATGCTGTTGGCGTGCGGCGCGGGATGCCAGTCCAGGGCATCCTGGGAGAGGCCGCTCACCTTTTCCAGCAGGTCTTTGCGCGCCAGGTGGAGGGAGGTTTGGATGAAGGTTTTGACTTCCATAATGCTCCTAGCACGCGGGGCTGGGCGTCCGTGCCGCGACGCGGTCAATGCTGCCGCCGCCGAGAACGCTATCGCCCTGGTAGAAGACGACGGCCTGGCCTGGGGTGAGGGCGCGCTGAGGCTCATCGAAGACGACCTTGGCAGAGGAGCCTTCGATGGAGAGCGTCGCCGGGGCCTCAGGGGACTTGTAGCGGTACTTGGCGGTGACGCGGGAGCCATCGGGAGGCGGCGCGCCTAGGACCCACCGGACGTCCTTGGCCCATAGCGTATCGCTCAGCAGGTCGTCCCTGCCGCCGATGGTGACGGTCCGCCGTTCGGCGTCTATGCCGACGACGTACCTGGCCTCCTTGCCGGGGATGCCGAGGCTCTTGCGCTGGCCTATGGTGAAGTTGACGATGCCCTGGTGATCGCCGAGGCTGTGCCCCTCCGTGTCCACGATCGCGCCGGGCTGGGGCTTGAGGAACCCGGCGACGAAGCCGCGATAATCGCCGTTCGGGATGAAGCAGATATCCTGGCTATCCGGCTTAGAGGCATTGGGCAGGCCCGCCTCTTCCGCGATGCGGCGTATCTCCTGCTTGGGATACCGGCCGACGGGCAGGAGCGTTCGCGAAAGCTCGCTCTGGCCCAAGCCGTAGAGGACGTACGACTGGTCCTTGGACGGGTCAACGGCCTTGAGGAGGCGATAGGTCTTGCCATCCTTGGACACGCGGGCATAGTGGCCTGTGGCCAGGTAGCGCGCGCCGATGGTCTTCGCCCGTTCCAGCAAGGGGTCGAACTTGACCTTGTTGTTGCAGGCGATACAGGGGTGCGGCGTGCGGCCCTGGGCATATTCGGCGACGAAGTAGTCTATGACGCCGGACTTGAACTCGCGCTCGAAGTTGATGACGTAGTGGGGGATGCCGATGGCGGCGGCGGCCTGCTGGGCGTCCGAGACATCATCCACGGAGCAGCAGCGCTTGGCCCGGCCGGAGGCGTAGGGATCATCGGGGGTGTGGAGGCGCATGGTGATGCCCACGACGTCATAGCCGGCGTCCTTGAGGAGGAACGCGGCTACGGATGAATCAACACCGCCGCTCATGGCGACGACGATTTTTTCTCGCGGCATTGAGCCTCCTGGGAAAGGATAGCACAGCCCGATGCGGAACACGGTCCGAGAGGCTCGGGCCCGTAGGGACGAGTCTGCCGGGGATGGGCTGGCCTCTCCGGTGTAGCGGAGCCCTTTGGGAGGCCAACCCCGACGCCGGATCAGGTTGCGGGAGCAACCCAGACGGCGTAGGCCCGTTCGTCGTGGTGATTGGGGATCACCGCTCCTCAGGGGGACAGAGGGGGCGCTCCGGTGCGGCCCCGATGCAACATGCGGGGTGAGGATACACACGGTCCGAGCGGTCCGGACTCGTAGGAACGAGAGTGAGGACACGTGCCCCGCGCGATGGACCCAGGGCGCGTGCCCCGCGCCCCTACTCCTTTCTTTGAGATGGGTGTGGGGATGGGTGTGCTGCAGAGGGCCCGACGGTGTGCCATGGGTGGACGCGTCCAGCAAAGGTGCGG